>Ga0222652_1000002_pt1 | contig 262858 bp, 264 predicted proteins | sample AntAcemetagen371_FD_179803 | JGI IMG/M metagenome (GOLD analysis project Ga0222652, IMG submission 179803) | Saline water microbial communities from Ace Lake, Antarctica - #371 | ecosystem: Environmental > Aquatic > Non-marine Saline and Alkaline > Saline | place: Antarctica: Ace Lake... | reverse complement strand
TTGGTAGACTTGCCACTTATATTTCAAGAGTTTTGAGAGGAAAAAATAAAGCAACATACAATCCTCATATGGATAATGGCGATTTTGTAATCGTTACAAATATAGAAAAAATCAAGTTTACAGGAAAGAAATATACCAACAAGATTTATTATAGACACACTGGTCACCCTGGAGGTATAAAAGAAACAACACCTTTAAGATTGAGCGGTAAAGACAAGTCTGATGAAATCCTTAGGTTAGCTGTAAAAAGAATGTTACCAATCGGACCTTTAGCAAGAAAACAACTGTCAAAATTGAAAATTTATAAAGGAGACAAACATCCTCACGATGTACAAAATCCTACAATTGTAAATTTTAAAGATTTAAATAAAAAAAATACGATTAGAATTTAATGGAATTACAAACTTCTTCAAAAACAGTAGCACCTAAAAAAATAAAACTAGATTTTAAAGTTAGTAAATATGCAACTGGTCGAAGAAAAAGATCTATAGCTAAAGTTTGGATAAAAAAAGGAACAGGACTTATTCATGTAAACGGAAAAAAAATGCACGAATATTTTAAACGACCAGTTCACCAGATTATTGTTTTGCGGCCGTTAGAATTATCGAACGTTGCTAACGCTTATGATGTTAGAGCCTCAGTTAAAGGTGGAGGGCTTTCAGGTCAAGCAGGAGCAATAATTCACGGAATATCTAGAGCTTTAGTTTTAAATGACGAAAATTTAAAAACTATATTAAAAAAAGAGAAACTAACCACGCGAGATTCAAGAGTTGTTGAAAGAAAAAAATACGGCCACAAAAAAGCAAGAAGAAGCTTCCAGTTCTCTAAGAGATAAATCATTTAAATTTCCTATTAATTCTATCAGTGATATAAATATTTTATGTCGCAAAAAAAAATTAATGTCGTAATTGCAGGAGCTACGGGTTATGTCGGATTAGATTTGGTTTATTATTTATCAAAACATCCTAAAGTTAAAATCTTACATTTGTGTGCTCAAAAAAACTTGGGTAAAAATATAAGTTCTTTCGACAAAAGAATTAAAAAAAAATTACCTAAAATTAGTACTTTAAAAAAAGTAAATTGGCACAACGTAGATCTGCTTTTTTTATCTTTACCAAACGGTGAAGCTCAAAAGATAGTTAAGAAATTATATAGTTTTAAAGATTTAAAATTTATTGATTTGTCTGCAGATTTCAGAATTGAAGACTCTTCAAAGTATACAAAGTGGTATTCTATAAACCACAAAGCTAAAGATTTAATTAAAAAATCGATTTATTCAATTCCAGAGTTTACCAAAAATAAAATCAAAAATTTTAGAATAGTTGCCAATCCAGGTTGTTACCCAACTTCTATACAGCTTGCACTGCTTCCTCTTTTAAATAAATCTTTGATTAAAACTGATAGTATTACAATAGACTCAAAATCTGGTTATTCTGGTGCAGGAAAAAATTTTAAGTCTAAATTTGTACATAAAAATTTTTATGAATCTATATTTGCTTATGGTGTAGAAAAACACAGACATATGTCTGAATTAGATCAAGAATTTAAAAAAATCTCTAAAAGAAATATTAAATATATTTTTAACCCCCACTTGCTACCAACATTTAGAGGTATCTTGTCGTCTATATACTTAGAAACAAAAAAAAATATAACTGTGCAAAAAATATATTCTGAACTTAAGAAATTTCACTATAAAAATAAGTTTATTTTCATAAATAAGATCAATACCCCCATGGGCAATGGAAGAGTTTTAAACACTAATAATTGTGAAATTTCAATTTGTAGAACAAGGTATTCAAATAAGTTAGTTATTTTTTCTGCTATTGACAATTTAGTCAAGGGAGCATCTGGGCAAGCAATTCAAAATATGAATTTAATGTATAATTTTAAAGAAAATATAGGTTTAGAATGAGAGTCATTTTTTTAATATTTTTTTTATTTTTTTTATCATGCAATTCATTACAAAAGAAAGAATTTGTATGTGGTGATCGTCCATGTATTGATAGAAAGGAATTTGACGATTATTTTTCAAAAAATTTAATAATTGAAATAAAGACTGATAAAAAAAAAAATCCACAGATACTTGACTTGGCTATATTAAACACAAACTCCTCGTCTTTAAAAAATAACTACCAAAAAAAAACTAAACAAGAACAAAAACTTGAAAGAAAAGTTAAAAAAGAAAAATTAAAAGGTGAGAAAATTAGATTAATAGAAGCAAGAAAACTTGAAAAAGCTGAAAAAAAACTTAAAGAAAGAGATGAAAAACTAAAACTTAAGGAAAAAAAACAAACCTTGAAAGCTTTTAAACCTTCAGTTAAAGAAAAAGAAAAAAGTAATTCATTAAATGATATTAAAACATCGCAAGCAAAAATTTCAGTTGATAAAAAAATTACCGAAGAGACTAAAAAGAAACCAGTTATAAACAAAAACATTCAAATTGACTCAGTTGAAGCTAAGAATATAAAGAGTTTATGTGTGGAAATTGAAGATTGTAATATTGATAAAATATCAGAAATACTAATTAAAAAAGGAAAAGACAAACCTTTTCCAAATATTGCATCAAATTAATTTTGAAATGATAAAAAAAATGAATATAGTCATTGTTGGTTTTGGGAATATTGGATCGTATTTTTATAATTATCTTAAAACAAACAAAAAGAACTTATTTGACAAAACAAATACCATACCAAATATAGTTTATGTTTCAGCAAAATCTTTGGGAAAAAAAAGAAAACTGAAAATTCCTAAGTCGCTCTATCTAAAAAACTGTATATCAGCTACCAAATTAAAAAATGTTGATATTATAATAGAATTAATAGGCGGTGCCGAAGGGGTTGCTAAAAAATTAGTATTTGAGGCTTTAAAAAATAAAAAACACGTTATAACAGCCAACAAAGCACTTGTTGCGAAATATGGAGATCAATTGGCAAAAATAGCTGAAAAAAATAAAGTTAATTTTGAATTTGAAGCCGCAGTTTGTGGAGGGATACCAATTATACGTTCTATAAAAGAGGGATTAATCGCTAATAATATAAGTAAAATTTATGGAATATTAAACGGTACATCAAATTATGTTTTATCCTCAATGGATTTAAACAAACTCGAATATAAAGAAGCCTTGCTAAAGGCTCAAAAACTTGGTTATGCAGAATCCAATCCCATTGGTGATTTAAATGGTGATGATGTTGCGTCTAAATTAAAAATTTTAACAGCCCTATCTTTCAACTGCTTTGTCAACAATGAATCTATACTGGTAGAGGGTATTAGTAATATAGATCAAACAGATATAATTAATGCTAATAATTTAGGATACAAAATAAAATTAGTTGGAGTAGCAGAATCAATAAATTATAAAATTATTCAAAGAGTACATCCTGCGTTTATTAAAAATAATTCTTACATTGCAAAAATTAATGGTGTCTTAAATGCTGTAATAGCTGAGTCAAAACCTGTAGGTCAAACAGTTTTACAAGGAGAAGGCGCTGGACCGGGCCCAACTACTTCATCTTTAATATCAGATCTATGTTCAATACTTAGAGGTAATATCAAATTTCCTTTTGTAATTTCTGATAAAAAGAGGAAATTTGCTTCATTTGATAACGTAAATAATAAAAAATTTAGTGTTTATTTAAGATTGGATGTAAAAGATAAACATGGAATTCTGTCTGATGTTGCGAAAGTGATGGCTAAAAATAAAGTGTCTATAAAAAGATTAATTCAAAATCCCACAGAAAATAAAAAAAATTCCTCAATTATTATTATTACACATGAGGCAAAAAGTGCTTCGTTAGTTAAAATAATGTCAGTTTTGAAGAAAAAAAAATACATTGTCAGCAAACCTAAACTGATCAGAATAGAAAACATCTAATGAGCTTAGATAAAAGCTACCTGGATAAATTTATCAAAGTAACTGAATTTGCAGCATATGGTGCTTCTCCGTTTATAGGTAAGGGAGACAAAAATGCAGCTGATCAAGGTGCTGTTGATAAAATGCGGGAAGAATTAAATAAAATAGATATGATAGGCACTGTTGTTATAGGCGAAGGCGAAATGGACGAAGCACCAATGTTATATATTGGCGAAAAAGTAGGTACTAAAAATGGTCCTAAAATAGATATAGCTCTTGATCCACTAGAAGGTACTAATTTCACAGCTAAAAATCTGCCTGGTGCTTTTTCAGTTTTAGTTGTTGCAGAAAAAGGTAATTTATTATCAGCACCCGACACTTATATGGAAAAAATTGCTATCGGATCAAATTTACCATCTAATTTGTTAGATTTAGATAATCCAGTTGAAACTAATATTAAGTTGCTAGCTAAAGCTAAAAATAAACAGATCTCAGAAATAAGTGCTTGTATCCTAAATAGGCCAAGACATAAGAAAATTATAGATGTGCTAAATAAACTTAAGGTTAAAATAAATTTTATAACTGACGGAGATATAGCTGGCGCATTATCGGTTGTAGGTGATAATCCCAAAAATGATATTTATTTAGGAACAGGTGGAGGTCCCGAAGGTGTTATAACTGCAGCGGCACTGACTTGTTATGGAGGTCAAATTCAAGGGCGCTTAGTTTTGAATGAAGAAGAAATTACTCGAGCAAAAAAAATTGGAATAAAAGATTTAAAAAAAAAATATAACATCTCTGACATGGCAAAAGGTGACGTAATTTTCTGTGCCTCTGGTGTTACAGATAACGATCTTGTAAAGGGGATAATTTTATCAGACAATAAGTTTGAAGTGAGCACGTTAGCTTTGCACAAAAGTCAAAATATTATTAAAAAAGTTAAAAATTCCTACAAAAAATGAATTCAGATTCTGTAAGTGGAAAAAATTGGATTCCAAAAGAATTTAATTCTGACGATATAAATTTTTTTAAAACAAATTATTTTATCGATGAGATTGTTGCAAGATTGCTTTCTATTAGAAAAATAAAAAAAGAAGAAGTTAAATTTTTTCTTGAACCAACTATTAAGAGCATATTACCAAATCCATTTATTTTGAAAGATATGGACAAAGCTATAGATAGAACTTTAGCAGCTATTATGAAAAAAGAAAAAATAGGTATTTTTGGCGACTATGATGTTGATGGAGCAACATCTACAGCAATACTCGGACAATACTTTAGAGCTTTAAATATTGATTTTGAAATTCATATACCGGACAGAAAAACAGAGGGGTTTGGTCCCAATACAAAAGCATTTTTGGAGTTCATTACTAAAGGAGTTAGTTTAATATTCACCGTTGATTGTGGAACATTATCTTTTGAACCTATGGATTTTGCTAAAAATAAAAATATTGATGTAATTATTCTTGATCACCATCAATCAGAATTAAAGTTACCTAACGCTCATTCTATTGTAAATCCCAATAGATTTGATGACCGATCTGAACTAAATTATCTTTGTGCTGCGGGCGTGTGTTTCTTATTTCTAATAGCTTTAAATAAAAGATTGAGAGATCAAAATTGGTTTGTATCAAACTTAATAAACGAACCTAATTTAATTAAAATACTTGACTTGGTCTCACTAGGAACAGTTTGTGATGTGGTTCCACTAATTGGTTTAAATAGAGCTATAGTTAAGCAAGGACTTAAAGTCTTAAGTGAAAAAAATAATTTAGGATTAAAAACAATGATAGAATTAAATAATATTGAAAGTAATATTTCAGCCTACCATTTAGGTTACGTTTTAGGACCAAGAATTAATGCAGGCGGTAGAGTAGGCAAGTCATCTCATGGCGCAAATTTGTTATTAAATAGAAATTCTCAAGAAACATTTAAACTTGCTTCAGAATTAAACAATTATAACAAGGAACGTCAAATACTGGAATCAGAATTGTTGAATAAAATATTAAATATAAATTATCAGCATAATTCCGAACCAGTAATTCTTTTGCACGGAGAGAAATGGCATGAGGGTATTATTGGAATTATAGCGGCTAGAGTAAAAGAAAAATTTAATAAACCTACAATAATAATTTCAGTTTCAGATGGGGTTGGCAAAGGTTCTGCTAGATCAATTTATGGGTTTGATATTGGCTCAACCATCATTGGAGCTGTTCAAGCTGGACTGTTAATTAAAGGTGGCGGGCATAAGATGGCAGCTGGATTTACAATCGATATGAAAAAAATTCAAGAATTCAAGGAATTTCTTTTTAGAAAATTTAAATCTATAAACATAAATTTAGAAGATAAAAAAAAATATTATTTTGATGCGCAAATAGCACCTTCTGCGGTCAATATAGATTTTTTTGAAAAGATAAACCTACTAGCACCATTCGGCTCAGGTAATCTTGAACCTAGATTTTTAATTGAAGATTTAAAAGTTGTAAATTCAAAAATTGTAGGAGAAAAACACATTAAATCAGTATTATTAGGATCTGATTCTTCAATTCTAAAAACAATCAGCTTTAACTCTGTGGATACAGAATTGAGCTCTTATTTATTAAAAAAAAATACTAAAAACTTCAACATCGTTGGAAAATTAAGTCTTAACGAATGGAGAGGGCAAAAAAATGTAGAGTTTATTATTGATGATATATCTGTTATTAAATAGCAAAAAAATTAGGTCCCATCGTCTATCGGTTAGGACAGCTGGTTTTCATCCTGCAAAGAGGGGTTCGATTCCCCTTGGGACCGCCAACCTAATTTAATCATTATGTTTAAAATTGGTATTATTCAAAGAATTCACAACGATGGCCTCGAGCTTTTAGATACTAATAAAAATTTTGAATACGAAGTTATAGACGATGTTTCTGAAGAAAATTTATTAAAAAAGATTCATCTATATGACGGAGTTACATTAAGAGTTTCTAAACTGTCAAATAATTTATTGTCTAAAGCAACAAAGCTAAAAATAATTTCAAGACATGGTGTAGGCTATGACAATGTAGACACATCATATTTAAAACAAAAAAAAATAACACTCTTAATTACTGCAACTGCAAATGCCATAGCTGTTTCTGAGCATGTTTTTTATTTAATGTTAACTATATCAAAGAATTTTTTAAATTTAGACAATGAGGTCAGAATAGGTAATTTTAAAAACAATATAAATAAATTTGAAACTTTTGAATTACATAATAAAGAAATTCTTATTGCTGGATTTGGTAGAATAGGAAAAAATCTAATAAAAAAATGCCTTGCTTTTAATATGAATGTTAAAGTTTACGACCCTTTTGTCGAGGAAAAAATAATAAATGATATGGGTGGTAAAAAAGTTGATAATTTTGACGAAGCTTTAAAAACTTTAGATTTTTTATCTCTACATATGCCTCTAAATAAAAATACTAAAGACTTAATAAATTTAAAAAAAATGAAAACTATGAAAAATACTTCAGTAATCATTAATACTGCAAGAGGTGGTATTATAAATGAAACTGATCTAAACCAAGCGGTTAATGAAAAAATTATTTTAGGTGCTGGACTTGATGTTTTTTCGACCGAACCAATTGATCTAAATAGTCCTCTTTTGAAAAATAAAAGAATAATATTGTCACCACACACAGCGGCTTTAACCAATGAATGTAAAATTAGAATGGGTAAAGAAACTGCTCAAAATATAATTGATTTCTTTGAAAAAAAAATTAATAAAAATATGTTGGTAAATCTATGATTACTATAAAAAAAAAATTTAAAAATTTTGGTCCTTTAGAAACACTTGTATTCGCAGCAGTTTTCTATGTAGTGGTTATGTTAGTGTGGACAGCTGCAACAAGAAAAGGAATTTTAGAGAAGGCTAACGATATCAAGTCCAACCACAAGAACGTAGTTGAATTACTAAATAACGAAATTAATGAATGCAGTCAAAACAATCAAACGAAGACCTCTTGGGGAGAAGATTGTAATTCTACATGGACATCGTCTGTTATAATTAAATATATTTTAAAGAATGTTAAATTGAAAAATCCATATTCATTAAACAAACCACTAATTATTTTATCATCCGACCCAAGAATTGATGCTGAGGGGAAAGCTGGCCAATCTACAAATAAAGGTATTATCTTTGTTTCATCTGATAATTTTAATGCTGAAGCTGGTTCTGAATGGATTGTTGGCACATGTATAAAATCACCTTGTGTTGCCGCTGGTAATAACGAATTAATTTCTGTTTACCGTTAAATTAATTAAAGATAATCTAATTTAAGCTAAAATCGAATAAACTTATCTACCATAGGTTGAATTATATTTCCCTTATTTTTTTGGAATTTTTTATTTTTTATGCTTAAGTTGTTTTTTTTAAAAAACAAAAAAAGGAACCTAAATGAAAAAAATATACTTAACTATAGTAGCTCTTTTAAGCTGGGCTATGATGTCAGTATCTGTTTTTGCGGTCGACATTATTGTTGTTTCGCATGGACAAGCCAATGATCCTTTCTGGTCAGTTGCAAAAAATGGAGTTGATAAAGCCTGCAAAGATATGAAAGTTTCTTGCAAATATACTGCTCCAGCTACTTTTGACATGGTGGAAATGTCAAAATTAATTGATAATGCTATCTCTCAAAAACCAAAAGGAATTATAATTACTTTGCCAGATGCTGCTGCTTTAGGAAAATCAGTTCGTGCTGCAATATCTGCTGGAATACCTGTAATATCTATGAATTCAGGATCTGATGACTACATGAAACTTGGTATAAGTGCTCACGTTGGTTAAACAGAATTTGAAGCAGGAGTAGGTGGCGGACAAAAAATGAAAGCTGCTGGTGGAAAAAAAGCACTTTGTGTCAACCATGAAGTTGGTAATGTTGCTTTAGATAGAAGATGTGCTGGTTTCAAAAAAGGTTTTGGTGGTTCTGTTGATATACTTGGAACTTCTAATGACCCAACAGAAATTCAGAAAGCTGTAGCCGCAAAATTAGGTGGCGGTTATGATACTATTCTTACATTGGGTGCGGGTCTCTCAGGTGAAGCTGCTTTAAAGGCTTTAGAATCTGCTGGTAAAGTAAATAGTGTTAAACTTGGAACATTTGATATGTCTCCAGACATGCTTAAAGCTGCTGCTGCTGGCAAAGTTGAATTCTTAATAGATCAACAACAATATCTTCAAGGTTATTTACCTGTAGCTATCTTTGCACAATATATGAGATACGGAACTATGCCAGCTGGTGTAGTTATGACAGGTCCTGGATTTGTTACGCCAGAAAATGCTAGTAGCGTAATTAAATGGGCTGCCCAAGGATACAGATAAACATTAAGATAAAAAGGCCTAGTAGTTTTTTAACTAGGCCTTTTTTTTAATATCAAATAAAGAAATATGTCTACAAAATCAAAAAGGATTTATTCCAAAAATAATTTAAATCAAGATGATAGATTAAAAAATGTTTCAAGCTTAAGAGTGCTTTTGAACAGACCTGAGTTAGGAGCTTTAGGTGGGGCTATATTAGTTTTTATTTTTTTTGGTATTGTCGCTGGAGACACCGGTATGTTCAGCGCATATGGTATGTTAAATTTTTTTGATGTATCAGCTAATCTTGGAATAATTGCTATTGCAGCAGCCATGCTCATGATTGGTGGTGAATTTGATTTATCAATTGGATCGATGATTGGATTTGCCGGTATTTGTATAGCTATACCAGCAATCTACTGGGGTTGGCCTCTATGGATGAGTATTATTTTTGCCTTTTCAATGGCTGTTTTGGTTGGATATTTCAATGGATTATTAGTTGTTAAAACAGGACTACCATCTTTCATAGTAACTTTAGCAATGTTGTTCATTTTAAGAGGAGCAACTTTAGCTTTAACAAGATTAATTACAGGTCGTACTCAGGTACCTGGTTTGAGAGTTTTAATTGAAAATGATCCAATAGCTTGGATTTTTGCAACAGATACATTTAAATGGTTTTTTGTTTGGCTAGGTTCATTAAACTTAATTGACTTGAGAACTGATGGAACTCCTTTAGCCACTGGAATACCTCCTTCAGTAATTTGGTTTATTTTTATAGCAATTCTTTCAACCTGGATTTTAACTAAAACTAGATATGGAAACTGGATTTTTGCATCAGGCGGGGATAAGAATGGTGCAACTAATGTTGGTGTTCCTGTCGGTAGAGTTAAAATAGGTTTGTTTATAAGTACAGCTGTTGCTTCAACAATTTTTGCAACTATACAAGTTTTAGATGCTGGTTCAGCTGATACCATGAGAGGCTCGTTAAAAGAATTAGAAGCTATAGCGGCCGCTGTTGTGGGCGGTTGTTTACTGACAGGCGGGTATGGTTCAGCAATTGGCGCTGCTTTTGGTGCAATTATTTTTGGCACTGTGTCTATGGGAATATTTTACACTGACGTTGATACTGATTGGTTCAAAGTTTTTTTAGGAGCAATGATGTTGATAGCTGTAATTTTTAATAATTATATTAGAAAAAAAGTGACTGAAAGCAAATAATGTCTGATCATTTAATTCAATTCAATAATATAAGTAAATTTTTTGGAAAAGTAATAGCTTTAAAAGACGTGACGATGAAATTAAGAAAAGGTGAAATAATGTGTTTGTTGGGGGACAACGGTGCCGGTAAATCAACTTTAATTAAAACTTTAGCTGGAGTACACAAACCAGATGAAGGTGAAATTATTATAGAAGGTAAAAAAATAGTTTTTGATGGCCCTAAAGAAGCTTTAGATATGGGGATAGCTACAGTTTATCAGGATTTAGCACTTGTTTCTTTAATGAGCGTCACAAGAAATTTTTTTATGGGCAGAGAACCTCTTAAAGGTCCACCTTTTTTTAAAACTTTTGACCTAGAAAAAGCAAACAAAATAACAGCAGAACGAATGGGCCAAATTGGAATAGATGTTAGAGATCCTTCGCAAGCGGTTGGAACAATGTCTGGTGGTGAAAGACAATGCTTAGCTATTAGTAGAGCTATTTTTTTTGGTGCAAAAGTTTTAGTTCTAGACGAACCTACATCAGCCCTTGGAGTTCATCAGGCATCTGTAGTATTAAAATACATCGTAAAAGCTGCATCACAAGGTTTAGCGGTCATTTTAATAACTCACAATGTTCATCACGCCTATCCTGTAGGTAATAGCTTCACAGTTTTAAATAGAGGTAAGAGTCTAGGTACATATAACAAAAAGAATATATCAAGAGAAAAATTATTAAGCATGATGGCTGGTGGTGAAGAATTAGATAAATTAGAAGTTGAGCTTCAAGAAATTAATAGACAGGCAAACTAGTGTCATCATCAAAAAACATTGTACTAGAGGCAAAAAATATAAGTAAATATTTTGGAACTATTACTGCACTCGAAAATGTTAATTTGACAGTCAGACAAGGTGAGTGCTTAGGTGTTGTGGGTGATAACGGAGCTGGTAAATCAACTTTTATGAAAGTTTTATCTGGTCTTTATAAACCAAGTATTGGTTCGTTATTTTTTGACGGAAAAAAAGAAACACTTAATAGCCCTAAAGACTCTCAAAACTTAGGTTTAGAAATGGTTTATCAAGATCTTGCCTTAGCAGGAAATCTTCCTATTGGTGAAAATATTTTTTTAGGGCGTGAACCCACAAAAAATTTTGGTTTCTTAAAATTATTAGATTATAAAAAAATTAAAGAATTATCTGAGGCTCATCTAGATAAATTAAAAATACATGTCAAAAGTGCAGAACAAAAAGTTGAGGAACTTTCCGGTGGTCAAAGACAAGCTATTGCAATTGCTAGAGCGACAGCTTTTAACTCAAAAATTGTAATTATGGACGAACCTACAGCAGCTTTAGCGATAAAAGAAGTTGGAAAAGTTTTGGATTTAATCAACAGTTTAAAAAGAATGGGTGTCAGTGTTATTATAATAAGCCATAGAATGGATGATATTTTTGCAGTTTGTGACAGAGTGATGGCACTATTTCAAGGAACTAATTTTGCAGAATCTGAACTTTCTAAAACAACTCGAGATGAAGTAATTGGTTGGATAATGGGAAAAAAATAATATGGATAAAGAGAAAAAAGATCAAAGTTTTTTTTTGAAGTTAATTCCTTACTTGGATAGGTACGGTATTTTAATTTTACTTCTATTAATGATACTTGCTCTTCATTTTATGCAACCAGATGTCTTTCTTTCTTGGAGAAATGTTACCAATGTATTTAAGCAAATTTCATGGCAATCAATGTTGGCTCTTGGTGTCTTTATGGTAATTGTTACAGCGGGAATCGATCTTTCTGTGGGTTCAATCATGATGTTATCTTTGATGGTTTTAGCAATTGTCGCTAAAGCGGGCATGCCCTGGTACGTGGTTGTTTTGGTGCCTATGTTAGCAGGTCTTCTTTGTGGAATGTTCAATGGTCTAGGAATTACACTTTTGAGAATGCCACATCCATTTATAATGACTTTAGGAACTTTGTATATCTTTAGAGGTGCAGGAAATCTAATATCTGGAGGTGTACCAATTAGCGGTTTTACTGAAGAAGTTAGATACCTTGGACATGGAAGAATAGATCTTACTTGGCTGGGACTAGAAGAATCTCAGTATCTCCCAGTAAGTCTCGTTCTTATAGCAATCGTTTATTTTATTTTTTGGGTTTTTATGAATCATACAAGAATAGGTAAATGGATATATGCTATTGGTGGTAATCCTAATGCAGCTAGAGCTTCTGGCATAAATGTAAATAAAATTTTAGTAATTGTTTATTCGCTTTGCGGTTTTTTATCTGGTGTCGGTGCTCTGATTTTAGCGGGTAGAGCTGACTCTGGCTACCCTAACGCTGGGCTGCAAGCAGAGCTTGATGCGATAGCAGCATGCATCATAGGTGGAGCAAGTTTTTTTGGTGGAAGAGGAACGGTGCTAGGAGTGTTTGCTGGTGTTATGATTATGGGAATTTTAAGAAATGGTTTGAACTTGATGGACGTTAGTGCATTTTGGCAACAGGTACTAATAGGAGCAATAATCGTTATAGCAGTTTACATTGACGTTTTAAGAAAAGATTTTGGGACAAGAAAATAAATACAATTTCAAGTTGAAAATAAAAAATATAGCTTTTTAACAAGTTGAAATCTATATCAAAATACTATTTTATTCTGACATATAAAAATTAAATAATAGGAGAGTTTATGAACATAATTAAAAAAATAGGTGTTGTAATTACATCTTTGTTTTTAGTTCTAAGTATAACAACTTCATCTTTTGCTGATGGACACGTAAAGAAAATTTTATTCAGCATTAAAGGACCTGGTTCTGGAAACCCTTTTTGGGCTTCAGTTGAAAAAGGTGCTAAAGAAGAGGCAAAAAAATTAGGAGTTAAATTAATTCTTATTGCACCACCACAAGAGGGTGATGTGCAAGCACAAGTTAATCAATTAGAAGATCAAATTGCTAAAGGTGTTGACGCTATAGCACTTGCGCCTTCAGATCCAAATGCATTAGCTCCAATAGTTGATGATGCCATGAAAAGTGGAATTCCTGTTGTATTCGTTGATACAAAAGGAAGCAATAAAGGTGTAACTTTTATTGGTACAAATAATAAAAATGGCGCAGAATTAGCTGCTAAATATATTTGTGACAACACTCCTAAAGGTTCTGATGTCGCTATTTTAACAGGTATTGAGTCACAATCGACTGCATTACTTAGAAGAGATGGTGCAAAAAAAGGATTTAAAGATTGTGGTCTTAAAGTTGTAGCTACACAAACAGCTGAGTGGGATACTGCTAAAGCAAGATCTGTTACAGAATCTATTTTAGTAAAAAACCCAAACATCAAAGCGGTTTTTGGATCTAACGACAATATGGCGTTAGGTGCAATTCAAGCCATTAAAGATGCGGGTATGAAAAATGTAGTTGTAGTTGGTTTTGATGCCACTCCAGATGCTGCGAAAAGCATTTTAGCGGGTGATATGACAGCTACTATTGCGCAGTTTTCATATAACATGGGTGCTTACGGAGTTAAGTACGCGCTTGATTTAGCAAACGGTAAGAAAATTGATTCAAATATTGATACTGGAACTCAATTAGTTACTAAAAAGAACGCTAAAGACTTTAAATAGTATTTAATTATTTTACAAAAAGGGTGGAATTTATATTCCACCCTTTTTTTTTATGTATTATAATAATTTATATGCTTATAAATATTAATCCAATTTTAAGTCCTGAGCTTTTATTTATATTGAGGTCAATGGGCCATGGAGACAAATTAATTTTAGCTGACGCAAATTTTCCCGCTGATACCATGAATAAAAGAGTAATTAGATTAGACGGTGTTAACATCCCTGATGCTGCAAAAGCTATACTTTCAGTATTTCCCTTAGATAGTTTTCTTGTATCACAAGGTCAAGCAGCAGCTAGTAGAATGGAAGTAGATGAGAAACCCCAGGAATTGCTAGATTCACACAAAGAATTTATTAAAATCGTTAAAGAAGTTTCTGGTTCAAATTGGAAAGTTGGATCAATAGAACGACAAAGTTTTTACGAAGAAGCTAAGAAATCTTACGCCATAGTCACAACAACAGATGCAAGACCGTTTAGTTGTTTTGTAATGACTAAAGGTGTTATCAAACCCGATGGTAGCGTTTGGGTTCTTGACAAATAATGAAATCAATCTGCATTTTTGGTATATTTGTTGCTGATTTATGTTTTTTTAGTCACGCTATCCCAATTAGAGGTCAAACTGTTTTAGGAACTAAACATTTAGTAGGGCCAGGAGGAAAGGGCTCTAATCAAGCAATAGCAGCTGCTAGGCTTGGTGGAGACGTTAAATTTATAACAAAGCTGGGTAAGGATAATCATGCTGAAATGGCTTTATCTCTATATAAAAATTCAGGAATGGAAACGGATGCAATCATACAAGATCCTAATCTAACCACTGGTGTCGCGGGAATAATGATTGATGAAAAAACTGGTGATAATATAATTAATGTAGTTCCTGGTGCTGCGGCTGATTTAAGCAATAAAGATATAGATAAAAAAATTAATTTAATTAAGAATTCAAATATTTTTCTAACTCAACTTGAAACTCCTCCCGATGTAACAAGTTACGCTTTAAATAAAGCAAAAGAGTCAGGAAATATAACTATACTTAATCCAGCTCCTGCTGCAAAAATTAATGCCAATGATTTTAAATCAATAGATTTTTTTACACCAAATGAAAAAGAAGCTGGTTTTTATTTAAATAAAAATATTCAAACTAACAACGACATAGAAGAAGCAGCTAACGACCTACTAAAAAAAGGTATTAAGAATATTGTCATTACACTTGGTTCTAAAGGAGTTTATTTTGCTAACGACAAAGAAAAATATTATGTAGATGCTTTTAAACTTAAAACTAAAGTAGTAGATACGACAGGGGCAGGAGATGCATTTAATGGTGCATTTGCTTTTGCTTTAGCTAATGAATATGAAAATAAAGAAGCATTGATATTTGCAAACAAAGTAGCAGGCATATCTACCACAAAATTGGGAGCTGCTAATTCTATGCCAACAATAGAAGAAATTAATAAATATTAAGTTAATTATCTTGTAATTTCAAAGCCACAATCTAAAGCTATTTTTTTTAAGTGGTTAAAGCCTATTTTCCCATACTCAAATGGATTTGCTTTTTTTGGGTCTTGTTCTGCCTCCACTACTAACCAACCTTTATAGTTAAAATTCTTTAAAATTTTAAGGAAATTTTCGTAATTAATACATCCGTCACCTGGCACTGTAAAAGCCCCTGCAAAAAAAGCATCGATAAAACTTAAGTCGTTCTTCAGCGACATATCTAAAACATCTTTTCTTATATCTTTGCAGTGTACATGTTGTAACCTTGAAGAATAATCTTTTGCAATTTTAACAAAATCACCACCAGCGAACATCATGTGACCTGTGTCAATTAATAATTTTACTGTATCTGATGTGTTATCAATAAGTCTTTCTGTATCTTCTTGAGATTGAACTACAGTCCCCATATGATGATGGTAAGCCAATGGAACGCCGGTATCTTCCATATATTTGCTAATTTCGCTTATCTTATTATAAAAAGTTTTCCATTCATCCATATTTAGTATGGGTCTTTTAGATAATGGTATTTTTACTTCTCCTTGTATTGAGCCAGAGACTTCAGCAACGACCATACAAGGTGCGTTACATTCTTTAAAAAGATCTAACTGATCTTTCATAACAAGAATCTCTTCTTTAACAGTATTTTTTAATAAATTAGCTCCATACCATCCAGAACATAATTTAAGATTTTCTTTTTCAAGTTTAGGAATTAACTCATTAGAATTTTTTGGGAACTTACCACCTGCCTCTATACCAGAAAAACCAATTTCATTAGTTTCTTTTAAACATTGTTCTAGCGTAGTATCTCCACCTAATTCTGGAAAGTCATCGTTACTCCAAGCAATTGGTGAAACTCCAATTTTTATACTCATAATGAAAATTAATTAACTTGTTTTTAAAATATTTATATTATTAAATAAATATATCTCAAATGAAAAAAATTTTAAAATTAGGCATAGTGGGTGGTGGTCCTGGCTCTTGGATTGGAAATATCCATAGAATTGCCTCTAGAATTGACGGTAAATACAAAATCTGCGCTGGTTCGTTTTCACGAAATCCAAAGATTAGTTACGCTTTTGGGGCGTCATTAAATTTAGACAAAAGTAGATGCTATTCTAATTACAAAACTATGGCTAATACAGAGTTTAAAAGAAAAGATGGAATAGATGTGGTAGCAATAATGACTCCACCTGGAAGTCATCAAGTTATTGCTGAGTTCTTTATCAAAAAAAATTTTCATGTAATATCAGACAAGCCATTTGCATCAACATATAGTCAGGCAAAAAAACTTTACTCCACTATAAAAAAAAATAAAAAAATCATTTATGGCTTAACACATAATTATTCCGCCTATCCAATGGTCAGAATGGCAAAAAAGTTAGTGAAAGATAATAAGATTGGTGACATTGAGTTTATAAATGTTGAATATGTACAAGATTGGTCAAAAGGAATTGTTGTAAATAAAAAAAATTCTAAAAAGATTTTTAGATGGAAATTAGATAAAAAAATAGTTGGTGCTTCAGCTGTTCTAAATGAAATAGGGACACATGCTTATCATCTCGCTAATTATATAAGTGGTCTTAAGGGAAATTCATTATTTGCTGACATAAAAAAATACAGTAAAAAAATTAATCTAGATAATAATGCACAAGTCTTACTCAATTATGAGAATGGAGCAAAGGGGTTATTGTGGACTTGTATTTCGGCAAGAGGTGGAAATTACGGTTTAAGGATAAGAATTTTTGGTTCTAAAGGCAGTCTAGAGTGGATTCAAAATGATCCAAATTATTTAAAATTAAATCCTGCAAAAGGTGCAGTAAAGATTCTAGAAAAAGCTTTCCACGAAGCTGACTTTTCAAAAAAATTTGCGCGTGTGAAGCCAGGACACCCAGAGGGCTATGTTGATGCTTTTGCAAATATATATAATGAAGTTGCGGATCATATAAATTCTAAAAATAAAAAAAAAGAATACTATTATCCAACAGCTTATGAGGGATTGTTAACTGCTAAATTTATTCAAACTTGTTTAGATTCTTCTAAAAAAAAAAGGTGGCTTAAATTCTAATGATTAATGTTGCTTTATTTGGTTTTGGAAGAATAGGACAAATGCATGGAGAGAATTTATTTAAGCATCCTAGATTTAAACTAAAATACGTTTACGATAAAAATATAAAACTTGCAAAAAAAGCTGTTAATAAATTTAAAGCTACCGCTATCAAAAATTATAAAGCTGCCTTAGAAGACAAAGAAATTGACGTTATATTTATTGCTTCTTCAACTGCAACTCACATTAATTTCATCAGAGAAGCTGCTGCTTACAAAAAAACTATATTTTGTGAAAAGCCATTGGATTTGGAGTTAAATAAAATTATCAGTTGTAAAAAATATATTAAAAAGTTTTCACCAAGAATACAAATTGGTTTTAACAGAAGATATGATCCAGGTCATTATTTTTTAAAAAAAGCAATAGACCAAAAAAAAATAGGCGTTCTTCAAAAAATTATTATAACATGCAGAGATCCATCTCCACCCCCATATGCTTACCTGAAAACTGCAGGAGGAATTTTTAAAGACATGATAATTCATGATTTCGATCTAATTAGATTTTATCTAAAAAATGACCCTATTTCTGAAGTATTTGCTACAACTAGTGATTTGTCAGAATATGCAAAATTATTTAAAAGCGTAAAAGATTTTGAATTAGCTACTGTTGTATTAAAGTCAAAGAAAGGAGTGCTTTGTACTATTAACAACGCAAGACACTGCACTTATGGACATGACCAGAGGGTTGAAGTGTTTGGTACTAAAGGTATGTTAATATCAAATAATAAAAGAGACAGCGAAGTAGAGCTTAGCAATAGCAATGGTACAAATACTAAAGCTAAATTATTAAATTTTTTTATCGAAAGATACAAAGAAGCTTATTATTTACAACTACATGACCTTGCAGACTTAGCGACCAAGAAGAAAAAACCAAGAGCTGACTTCAATGACGGTCATCAAGCTTTAATTCTAGCTATAGCTGCTGCGAAGTCTTTGAAATTAAAAAAAATTATTAAAATAAGTTAGTTATGCAAATAGGGATTGATGTAGGTGCAACAAAAATTGAAAGTGTTGTTTTAGAAGATAGTGGTAAGGAACAACATAGATCTAGAACTGATTGCCCTAAGGATTATAATCTTATTTTATCTGCTATAAAAGACATTAACAGCAGCTTAGAGAATACATTTAAAAAAAAATTACCAATTGGCGTATGCCATCCTGGCATACATTCACCTCAAACAGGATTGGTTAAAAATGCACCGAATTGTTTCTGGCTTGAAAAAAAACCTTTTCAACAAGATTTGAGAAAACTATTAAACAAAGAGGTTTTTTGTGAAAATGACGCAAACTGTTTTGCTTTGTCTGAAGCAATTGATGGCGCGGCAAAACATTACAAAGTAGTTTATGGTATTATATTAGGTTCTGGTGCAGGAGGCGGTCTCGTAGTCGATAAAAAAATTGTTTCTGGCCCAAATGGTGTGGCTGGTGAATGGGGTCACAACCAACTTCCTTATTTGGCATCGAAAAATGAACAACTTGACACTAATATATATAGAGAAGCAGAGGTTGAAAGTTTCATATCTGGTTTATCACTAGCAAAAAAATTTAATAAACAATACAGAAAAAATATGCAAACAAATGAAATTTTTGATCTGTATAGACGAAATGATTCTGAAGCTATTAAGTTTATTGATAATTTTAAAGTTAACTTAGCAATGTCTTTATCTGCTATAGTAAATATTCTTGATCCAGATGTTTTTATTTTTGGGGGAGGTGTATCCAATGAAATTGATTTTTTGAATGAAATACAAATTTTAGTTAGCAAATATGTTAGTGGTAAAGAGTATGAAGGTGTTTTTTTAAAACCAAAATATGGCGATGCTAGTGGTGTAAGAGGTGCGGCTAGACTTGGCCGAGAATCTAGTTTTTAAAGTAAAATTATTTGAAAGATCGATTTTTAATTTTTTAAGCCAGTATGGGTGTTGATATTTTATTGATTACAAATCTTTTTTTAAAATTCAACTTTAAATTGTATTTTAATATACTGCTTTCATTTTTAATTTTACTACATATAATTTATTTTTTTTAACAAATTTAATAAACAAAAAAAGGAAACAATGAAAAAAATAATAATTGGTTTATATATTTTTTTAATGCCTAACTTTGTAAATGCAGCACCAACAGCCGAGGTACTACACTGGTGGACTTCAGGCGGAGAAGCAAAAGCATTACAAGTTCTAAAAGATGACTTCGCTAAAAAAGGTGGTGTATGGTTAGACATGCCTGTTGCTGGCGGAGGTGGAGATGCAGCAATGCAAACACTAAAAGCAAGAATTGTTGCAAACGACGCTCCTGCTGCAGCTCAGATTAAAGGTCCAACAATTCAAGAATACGATGACGAAGGTGTGGTTGCTCCTTACAATATTGATGCAGTTGCTAAATCAGAAGGTTGGGACAAGCTTTTAAGCAAACAAGTAGCTAGTCATATGAAGTGTGCAGATGGTAAATCTTATTGTGCTGCTCCTGTAAATATTCATAGAATTGATTGGTTTTGGGCTAACAAAAAAGTTCTAGATTCAAATGGTATTAAAATGCCAAACTCTTGGGCTGAATTTAATAAAGCCGCAGATAAACTTCAAGCAAAAGGAATAATTCCTTTAGCTCATGGTAGTCAACCTTGGCAAGATGCAACAGTTTTTGAAGCTGTAGCTCTTGGGGTTGGTGGAAATAGTTTTTACAAAAAAGCTTTTGTAGATCTTGATCCAGGTACTTTGAGTGGCTCTACAATGGTTAAAGTATTTGACCAAATGAGAAAGCTGAAAGGTTATACAGATGCTGGTTCTCCAGGAAGAGACTGGAACGTTGCAACTGGTATGGTTATGGAAGGTAAAGCTGCATTCCAAATTATGGGTGATTGGGCAAAAGGAGAGTTTGCTGCTGCTGGAAAAAAACCAAATCAAGACTATATGTGCGCACCGACTCCATCTGCGAATGGATATTTGTACAATGTCGACTCTTTTATCTTTTACAAAAATGCTGGAAAAGATAAAGTTGAAGGTCAAAAGTTACTTGCAAGTTTAATGATGGGAAAAAACTTTCAAAGAGTTTTTAATGAGTACAAAGGATCAATTCCTGCTAGACTAGATGTTTCTATGGACACATTTGATTTGTGCGCAAAAAAATCTAATGCGGATCTTAAAAATGCTGCTAAAAAAGGTGGATTGCTACCTAGTTTTGCTCACGGTATGGCATTAAGAGGAGCTCAAAAAGGAGCTATTCAAGATGTTGTTACTAAACATTTTAATTCTGATATGTCTTCAAAAGAAGCTGCAACTAAATTAGCTTCTGCTGTTAAGGCATCTCTTTAAAATAAAGTCTAATATTTAAACTACGCCACTTAATAATGGCGTAGTTTCATAAGAAATTAAATTTAAACATGTATTGGTTAAAGAAAAATTTACCTAAAATTGTATTATCTCCATCTCTAGCTCTATTAGCGTGGTTTGTTTATGGTTTTATATTATGGACAGCTTATATTTCTTTAACTAAATCAAAAATCTTGCCCAAATATGATCTTTGGGGAATTGGACAGTACGTTAGGCTTTGGAGTATGGATAGGTGGCACACTGCAGTTGGTAATCTAGCTATATATACAGTTTTATTTTTAGTTTTATGTATAGCAATCGGAATTGTACTTGCAATTTTATTAGATCAAAAAATTAGAGCAGAAGGTGTTTTAAGAACAATTTATCTTTATCCGATGGCCTTGTCATTTATTGTTACCGGCACAGCTTGGAAATGGGTTATGAATCCGACCTTAGGGATTGAAAAATTCTTTATAGATATTGGTTTTGAAAATTTCACTTTCGACTGGCTCGTAACGCCTGGTATGTCAATTTATTGTATTGTTATTGCTGGCGTATGGCAATCATCTGGATTTATAATGGCAATTTTTCTTGCAGGATTAAGATCTATTGATGATGAAATTTTAAAAGCTGCTAAAATTGATGGTGCAGGTTTGTTTTCTATTTATTCCAAAATTATTTTACCAATGATGAGGCCTGTTTTTATGAGTGCTGTGGTCATACTAGTTCATTTATCAATTAAGAGTTATGATTTAGTTATAGCATTAACATCAGGTGGTCCGGGAACTTCTTCTGATATGCCTGCAGTTTTTATGACTCAATATGCGTTTAACAGGAGCGAAGTGGCTCTTGCATCCTCTGCAGCCATGATGATGTTTTTAACTGTAACCGCTATTGTTATTCCTTATTTGTATTCAGAACTAAATAGAGAAGATGGAAAAAAGTAATTTTAAATTAAAAGAATTGGAAAAATCATCCAAAATAAAAAAAACCTTTTATAGGTGGATTTTGTTTATAATTTTAGGAATTTTTGCAATATATTATATTTCACCGCTTTATGTAATGCTTGTAACCTCTTTTAAATCTATTGAAGAGATCAGGCAGGGCAACCTGTTTTCTTTACCAAGTTCTTTAAATTTTGATGCTTGGATTATTGCATGGCAGGGACAAACATTTAATGAGACTTCAGGTTTAAAAATGGATGCTGGGAATGTTTTTTTAAAAAATTATTTTTGGAACTCAACGAAAATGGTTGTGCCAGCTGTATTAATATCAACTATTCTAGGAGCGTTAAATGGATATGCATTAACTAAATGGAGATTTAAATATGATAATATAATTTTTTTATTATTTTTATTTGGTACTTTTATTCCATATCAGGCTATTTTATTACCAATGGCGAGAACTCTTGGAATTTTAGGGCTCTCAAATTCAATAACTGGATTGGTCGTTGTGCATGTTATTTATGGATTATGTTTTACTACATTATTTTGTAGAAACTATTATGTTTCAATATCAGATGAAATCATAAGAGCGGCTAGAATTGATGGAGCAGGTTTTTTTACTATATTTTTTAAGATATTGTTACCTATATCGTTACCAATTTTAGTCGTTACTGTTATTTGGCAATTTACACAAATTTGGAATGATTTTCTTTTTGGGGCAACATTTTCTTTTGGAGACTCAGCTCCTATTCAAGTTGCTTTAAACAATATGGTATTAACGAGCACAAGTGTTAAAAGGTATAATGTTGATATGGCAGCGGCAATTATAGCTGGTATACCGACACTAATTGTTTATGTGCTGGCAGGTAAATATTTTATTAGGGGATTAACAGCGGGATCGGTAAAAGGATAATAATGGCAACTTTAAAAATAAACGATATAAACAAAAATTTTGGAAAAACTGAGGTGTTAAAAGGCATAAATCTAGACATCGAGGATGGGGACTTCTTAGTTTTACTCGGGCCATCTGGTTGTGGAAAATCAACATTATTAAATACGATCGCAGGCCTAGAGACGTGTAATAGTGGTGAAATTTTAATAGATAACTACAAAGTAAATGAAATGGAACCTAGTGATCGAGATATAGCATTAGTTTTTCAATCATACGCCTTATATCCTGCCATGACTGTTAAAAAAAATGTTACTTTTGGTTTAGAACAAAGAAAAATTTCAAAAGAAAAAATAGAAGAAGCATTAAAAAATGTTGCAAATTTATTGCAAATAGATCAACTTTTGGAAAGAAAGCCTTCACAACTTTCAGGCGGGCAAAGACAAAGAGTTGCTATGGGAAGAGCTTTAGTTCGGGACCCAAAAATATTCTTATTTGACGAACCTCTTTCCAATCTTGATGCTAAATTAAGAGTTGAGATGCGACGAGAGATAAAAAAACTACATCAAAAATTAAAAACAACAATTGTGTATGTTACACATGATCAAACAGAAGCCATGAGTCTAGGCACCAGTATAGCAATTATGAATCATGGTGTTATTCAGCAGTGCGATAGGCCAGAAATAATTTATAAAGAACCTCAGAATCTATTTGTCGCGGATTTTATTGGTTCACCTTCAATGAATTTAATCAACGGACATCTAATTAAGGAAGAAAATAATTTTTCTTTTATGTTTAATAATTCAGAAAATACAATTAAAATACCAATTAGAAATTATAATTTTACTAATAAAAACATTAAAGATAACCATGAGGTATTGCTTGGTATACGCCCAGAGCATATATATCTGAACAAATACAGCAAAAATGAATACGAAATTAGTTTGAAAACCTCATTGAGTGAATATATTGGTCATGAACAAATTATTACTTTTAATTGCTTTGAGCAGGAACTTCTTGGAAAGTTTCCCTCATCAAATAACATTGTAATGAACAAAGAAGTGAATTTATTTTTTGACTTAGATCAAATTTCAATATTTGATAAAAAAACTGAAAAAAGAGTATAAATGAAAGTAAAATATTTTGATTTAGAAAATAAAGTTGTTTTTATAACAGGTGGTGGCTCAGGTATAGGAGCATCAATTGTTGAACATTTTTGTGAACAACAAAGTAAAGTTTTTTTTGTTGATATAAACGAAGAAGAATCTCATAAAGTGATTAAAGTTTGTACAGATAAAAAATTATCAATTCCCACTTTTATAAAATGTGATCTTAAAAATATTAAACAAACGCAAAGTGTTATTGCTAAAATCATTAAAGATACTGGATCAATAAATATATTAATTAATAATGCTGCCAATGACACACGACATTCCATTGACGATGTAACAGAAGAATATTGGGAAGATAGAATTAATGTTAATCTTAAACATTTTTTTTTTACCATTCAGGCTGTAAAAAAAAGCATGATAGAAAATTTAGGTGGAGCAATTATTAATATGGGATCAGTCTCCTGGATGATGGGTGAGGGTGGTATGCCTGCTTACACTACATCTAAAGCTGCTATATTAGGCATGACGCGATCTTTCGCAAGGGATTTAGGTCCTTATAACATAAGAGTAAATTCAGTTGTGCCTGGATCTATAGCAACTGAAAGACAGATAAAAATGTGGCTAACTCCAGAATATAAAAAACTTATTTTAGACAAGCAATGTCTAAAACGACAATTAACACCCGCTGAAGTTGCCCAGGTAGTGATGTTTTATTCTTCAAATCAATCTTCTGGATGTACTAACCATTACTACATGGTTGATGCAGGTATAATTTAAATAATTAATAATTTTCGTACATCGTCATCCGAAAAATAATCAGGTTTATTGCAAGACGTCTTTATTTCTTGTGAAGATGTGGTTGTACAAGCTTTCATTGTTGACAATATTATATCAAGTACATGAAGTGAGAGTTCACCAGAACATCTATGAGCTTTATTCTGTTCTATCGAATATGCCATTTCAGATAAACCTACACCTCTATAGTTTGCATTAGAAGCGGATTCATTGGCTCTTGAGCTTTGACTTGTAATATTAATTTTTCCTAAATGCATTTCATCTGTTTTATATTCATTCCATTTACCGCTAGAACTAGTAAAAATGTGACAAGATCCGCCAAACATATTAGGATCAGGTACTATCGCTGAACCCTTTGTGCCATAAACTTCAATGTGATTCCTTTGATGGGCAGCCACATCGAATGATAGGGTTAATTGTATTATTGAATTATTTTCGAATTCAATTGTTGCCAAATAGGATGTTGGGCAATTTACTTTAAATTTTTTCCCTTTTTTTGGGCCTATGCCAATTTCTCTTTCCTCAAACATTTTCAAAGATCTGCCTTGAACATTTTTTGCAGGGCCAAGTAAGTTAACTAAAGTTGTAAAATAATAAGGCCCCATATCAATTACTGGGCCACCACCTTTAATATCAAACCATGATTCAGGATTGGGGTGGTATGACTGTACACCTGGAAATGCAAAAATCGCATTGCCTAATTTAATTTTTCCAATTAAATCACTGTCAATAAGCTCTTTAGTTTTTTGGATTCCGCCACCTAAAAAGGTGTCAGGAGCACAACCAACATATAATTTTTTTTGCTTTGAAAGTTCAAGAAGTTCTTTTCCTTCGTTAAAATAAATAGCTAGAGGTTTTTCACTGTATGTATGCTTACCTGCTTCCAAAGATCTCTTTGCAATTTCATAGTGTGCTTTAGGTATAGTTAAATTAAGGATTATTTCTATTTCTTTATCTTTTAATATCTCTTCTACTGATACTGCTTCAATATTGTACGTTTTTGCACATTGTTTTGCAGCTTCTAAATTAATATCTGAACACTTAATGATCTTGATATTATTAAAATATTTATGAGCTCTGAAGTAAGTTTCAGCAATATGGCCACAACCTATAAGGCCTACTTTAAAAACTTTGTTCATCGAAATTATACACCTTTTCTTTGTTTTTTTTTTCCTTCAAGGTGATCTTTTAATGCTTTCTTATTTTCTTCTGTAGTTGGCATTGATAATGTAGGACTTTCCCAATAAGCAGAACCCTCTAACCATTGATATCCATCAGTATGTATTGAAATTACGTATGTATTTTTTGATGCTTTAGCTCTTTTAAAAGCTTCCTCTAATTCAGGTATTGAATTTACATGTTCTGCATTAGCTCCCATACTCTTTGCATGGGCCGCGAAATCAACTGAAACTAATTTAGAATTTTTAGAGCTATTCAAAAGACAATTAAATTCTTTACCACCTTTATAAAGTTGAAGTCTATTAATTACTGCGTGCCCACCGTTATCACAAACAATTATTATTAGTTTGTGATCAGTTATGACAGCGCTGTAGATGTCTGAATTGAATAGTAAATAAGATCCATCTCCAACAAAAGACACAACTTCTTTATCTGGATTAGCCATTTTTATTCCTAATGCACCAGATATTTCATAGCTCATGCAGCTAAATCCCCATTCTGTTTCATGAGTATTGAGTTCTCTCGGTTTCCATACCTGTACAACTTCACCGACTAACCCCCCGGCAGCAGTAACAGCAATATCTGTAGGATCAGAATTCCTATAACAAGCTCCAACAGCTTGCGCATAACTAGGTAGTTTTTGATTTGTGGGTCCGCTCTCTTTATCTACATATTCTTCCCATGATTTTAATTCTGCTCTAGATTTTTCATGCCATTTGTTTTCAGCTTTCCAGGTTCCTAACGCTTGCGATAATTCTGTTAAGCTTACTTTTGCATCTCCAACTATCGCTTTAGCCATATGTTTGTTTGCATCAAATCTGCCTGCATTAATAGAAACTAATTTGAAACTTGGATTTTCAAAATTTACCCATGATCCTGTGGTAAAATCTGCTAACTTAGTTCCAACTGCTATTGCAACATCTGTTTCTTTTGCTAAATTATTTGCAGCTTTACCTCCAAGGCCACCAATTGCACCTGTATAATGTGAATGATCTTTTTTCATAGTAGAAAAACCCATAATTGTTTGAGTTACTGGAATGTTATGTTTTATTGCAAAGTCACTTAATTCATTCATTGCATCTGAATAAAAAACACCCCCACCAGAAATTAAAATTGGTTTTTTAGCTTTCTTAATTAAATCGGCTGCCTCTTTAATTTGAAAATCATCTGGTCTGGATCTTCTAATAACGTGAATTTTTTCTTGAAAAAATTCTTCTGGGTAGTCAAAACTTTCACCCTGAGTATCTTGACTCAAAGAAATACATGTAGGACCACAATCTGCTGGGTCTAGCATTACTTGTATTGCATTTGGTAAACTAGAAATTATTTGTTCAGGTCTTGTAATTCTATCAAAATATCTTGTGACTGGCTTGAAGGCATCATTAGCTGTCATACCAGGATTATTAAAATTCTCAACTTGTTGTAAAACTGGATCGGGCATTCTATTTGCAAATGTATCACCAGGTAAAAATAAAATTGGAATACGATTACTCATAGCAACACCTGCAGCAGTAATTAAATTTGTAGAACCTGGCCCCACAGATGAAGTTGCAACAAAAATTTGCTTTCTCCTTTTTGCTCTGGAGTAAGCAATGCCTGTTAAGGCCATGTTAGTTTCATGATGTCCTCTCCAAGTAGGTAGGTCTTTTTGATTTTCTTGAAGTGCTTGTCCTAGACAAGCAACATTGCCGTGACCAAAAATACCAAATACACCTGGAAATAAAGGTACTTTTTTTCCCTCAATAAGTGTTTTTTGAGCTATAAGGTATTTTACAACAGCGTGAGCACAAGTTAGTTGAATTGTTTTCATAATTTCTTTAAGTTGGAAAATAAGTAATTAAATTCATTTAAGCAATAATAAAATATATGTACGAAAAGTTTGGACAATTTATAGATGGTAAATGGCAAAAATCTGAAAAGGGTGAAACTTATGATGTTATTAACCCTGCAACAGAAGAAGTTTTAGGGAAGGCATCTAAGGCGTCAGAAAACGATGTTAATAAAGCTCTTAAGTCAGCTGAGAAAGGTCTAGAAATTTGGAGAAAAACTCCACCTTGGGAAAGAGCTAAAATTATCAGAAAAATTGCAGATCTAATGCGTGAGCGTTCAGACATTTTAGCTAAATGGCTTACATTAGAAGTTGGAAAGCCATTAGCAGAAGCTGCAGGTGAAGTAGGGGGTGCTGCTGATATTTTTGAGTGGAATTCAGAAGAAACCAAAAGAATTTATGGTCAAATTGTTGAGAGTAGAATGGAAAATACAAGAATGTACGTTAGATATGAACCAGTTGGTGTTGTAGCAGCATTAATACCTTGGAACTTCCCAATTGTTTTAGCGTCAAGAAAAATTTCGACCGCTTTAGGCGCTGGATGTTCCGTTATCTGTAAACCAGATGTAATCACACCAGGAAGTGTAATGGAATTAATGAATATTATTAGTGATGCAGGAGTCCCACCTGGTGTAGTAAATTTATTATCTGGTGACCCAGCAGGTATTTCGTCACAATTAATCTCATCTGATATTATTAAAAAGATATCGATTACAGGATCGACTCGTGTAGGTAAATTAATTTTAAAACAAGCAGCAGATAAAGTTCAAAGAGTAACAATGGAACTTAGTGGTCATTCACCATTTATAGTTTTTGATGATGTCGATATTAACAAAGTTACAGATATGGCTATTACAGCAAAATTTAGAAATAACGGCCAAGTCTGTATATCCCCTAATAGATTTTACATACATGAATCAAAAAAAGATGAATTTACTTCAATGCTTGTTGCTAAAGCAACTAAACTAAAGATTGGAAATGGGATTGATAAAGATACAATTTTAGGACCTTTAACAACTGAAAAAAGATTGCAAGAAATTGAGGCTTTGGTTGAAACAACGAAGAAGGAAGGTGCTAAAGTTTTATGTGGCGGCAGAAGACCAGCAGGATTTAACAAAGGTTATTTTTATGAGCCTACAATTTTTGACGATGTAAAAGATAACTATACTATTATGACACAAGAACCATTTGGTCCTCTAGTTCCTATTCTAACTTTTAAGGACACTGAAGAAGTTGTAAAAAGGGCGAATGATAATGACTTAGGTTTAGCAAGTTACGTTTATACAAATTCTTTGGAAAAAGCTCACAAAGTCTCTGAGCAAATGGAAACGGGAACTTGCGCTGTTAACACACCTGCTGTTGCATTTGCTGAAGTTCCTTTTGGAGGGATGAAACAAACAGGTTATGGTAGAGAGGGTGGTTCCATGGCTATTAAAGATTATTTGAATATAAAATATACTCACTTTGGAATAAACTATTAATTGTGAGAAAAAATAAATTAAAAGAAATTTTTAAACAAGGCGGCTCAGCTGTCAATGGTTGGCTACAAATCCCAAATTCTTTTACTGCTGAATTAATGGCTAATCAAAATTGGGACTCTCTAACCCTTGATATGCAACATGGGGTGATTGATTATTCTAGTGCTATTTCAATGCTTCAAGCAATCTCAACAACTAATGTTGTCCCTTTAGCAAGAGTTAATTGGAATGAACCTGGTCAGATAATGAAAATACTTGATGCAGGATCGTATGGTGTTATTTGCCCTATGGTTAGTAATAAAAAAGAAGCTGAAAACTTTGTGCAAGCATGCATGTACCCACCAGAAGGTTACAGAAGCTACGGTCCTATTAGAGGCCTAGTTTATGGAGGAGCAGACTATGCAGAAAAAGCTAACAGTGAAATCTTAAAGTTTGCAATGATCGAAACAAAGGAATCGTTAGATAATCTAAACGAAATTATGCAAACTCCTGGACTAGATGGTGTTTATATTGGACCAGCAGATCTAAGTTTAGCAATTGGTGAGAAGCCAAGTTTTGACAAACCTGAAGGAGATCCTGTTTATGATGAAATTATGAAGATATTAGAACACGCTAAAAAAAATAAAATTGTAGCCGGCATTCAGAATGGTCAGCCAGAATATGCTGAAAAAATGATAAAAAAAGGTTTTCAATTTGTTACCATTGGATCTGATCAGAGATATATGACAGCAGCCGCTAAAGATGCTCTAAGTAAAATTAAAAAAGATCAGAAAAAAGATACTGGAAAAGGTTACTAATTTAGTTATTTAATGAGCTATTACGTCTACATGCTCAAATTAATTAGCAAAAAATCTATTACATACGTTGGATACACTAAAAATTTAAAAAATAGAATCAGCTTACATAATAGTGGCAAGGGCGCTAAATTTACTAGAGGACGTAAATGGAAGCTTATTTATAAAGAAAAATATGTTTCGAAAAATAAAGCAATTTCAAGAGAATATTATATAAAGAAAAATAGAAAATTAAGAAATCAAATCAAGAATAAAAATATATGAAGATATCAATATTACTTCCATATAAAGAAAATTTTTCACCTCTTTATCCAGGGGCAGTCTCTCTTTTTATTAACGACACATCAAAAATAAGTAAATATAAAAAATATATAAAAGTTTATGGAAGTACTGATTATAAAAAAATTTTTAATATTAAATATCAAAATATAGAGCTTTCAAAACGTTTCATGGGAAGCCAAACAAAATTATACATCAGTAAATTTGTCGAGTATGAAAGAAAGGACCCATCAGCACTCATTGAAATACACAATAGACCTATCTATTTAAGATATCTCTCTGAAAAATTAAACAATAGAACATTTACAGTTTTTTTTCATAACGATCCTTTGTCAATGGAAGGATCCAAATCGATCAATGATAGAAATTTTCTCTTAAAAAACTCTTATAGAATTATTTTTAACAGTAATTGGTCAAAAAATAGATTTTTAGAAGGTCTAGATCACAAGTATATAAACAGTGAAAAATTAAAAGTTTTTTTTCAATCTGCGAAAAAAGGAGATTTAAAATATTTAAAAAATAAAAAAAAATGGATTACCTTTGTAGGGAAGCTTAATAAAGCTAAGGGTTACGATATTTTTGGACAAGCTATAACAAAAATATTAAATAATAATAAAAACTGGACGGCAAAAATTGTTGGGGATGAAAAAAGAGAAAAAATATCTTTTAATCATAAAAATATAGAAAAATTGGGTTTTTTAAATCACCAAAAAGTATTATCTCTTTATAGGCAGACAAGTATAGCTGTAGTTTGCTCAAGGTGGGAGGAGCCATTTGGGAGAACTAGTCTGGAAGCCTCTGCTAATGGGTGTGCAGTTATTATATCTAATAAGGGTGGTTTGCCTGAAACCGTGACGAATGCTGTAGTACTAAATCAATTAACCCCTAATGAACTTTATAAAAAGATAAATAATTTAATTAAAAACACAAGTGAAAGAAAAAAATTACAACTTCTTTCAATTAAAAATTTTTTTCTCACGCATAAATATATTTCAAGTTTGATTGATAGTTACAGAGATGAAAAGCTTCAGAATATTAATTTTTTTAACACGTATAAGAAAAAAAGTTTGAGAATACTTCATGTTACAAATTTTAATGAAAGACTAGATGGACGACTGTTTTTTAACACAGGTAGAAGGATTAATAATGGATTTATAAGACTTGGACATAGTGTGTTAGGATTTAGCGATCGAGATATTGTAAAATATTATAAATCTATAAAAGATTATAATGGATCGAATACATTAAATGAAAAGTTAAAGTCTACTTGTTACAATTATAAACCTGATATGATTGTACTTGGTCATTCTGATTTAATAAACGCACAACAACTAGGCCAATTAAAAGATGATTATCCTAGTGTTAAAATTGCTCAATGGTTTTTAGATCCTTTAAATATTGACGGACCAGATTTTGAGCGTAATAAAAAAAGAATTTTAGATAAAGCAGACTTTATAGACTCCAACTTTATGACCACGTCACCAAATGTTTTGAAATTTTTGCCTAAAAATAATGATAATTACTTTATTCCTAATCCCGTTGATCCATCCTTTGAGACTCTAAATAATTTTAACGAAAAATGTAATGTAGATGTTTTTTTTGCGCTTAGCCATGGTGTGCATAGGGGTGTTCTAAAAAGAGGAAAAGACGATGATAGAAATTATTTTTTAAAAGAATTATTACAAAAATCTCAAAACGTTAAATTTGATATATATGGTTTGAATAACAAACAGCCTATTTGGGCAGATCATTATTTTAAAGTAATTTCAAAGGCGAAAATGGGCCTTAACTTAAGTCGAGGCAAACCAATTAAGTATTATAGTAGTGATCGTATAGTACAAATAATAGGAAATGGTCTTGTTACCCTCATAGATGAAAAAACACAATACTCTGATTTTTTTACAAATAAAGAAATGGTTTTTTATAAAAACTTAGATGATTTATCAGAAAAAATTATAAGATTAGCTAATGATGAAAAAATAAGGAAATCCATAGGAAAAAGTGGAAAGAAAAAATATTTTAAATATTTTAATTCAACATTAATTGCAGATTTTATAATTAATCGTACATTTGATTTAAATAAGAGAAAAAAATATTTTTGGCATAATTAATGTTTTCAGTAATTATTCCTACATTTAACAATATAAATTATCTTAAGTTATGTCTGCATAGCCTAAAAAGAAACTCTAAATTTGATAATGAAATAATTTTCCATATTAATGAGGGGCATGATGGAAGTTTGGAGTATATTAAAAAAAATCATTATAAATATTCTTATTCAGCCACCAATCAAGGCGTTTGTGTAGCTTTTAACAATGCTGCTAATCTTTCCACAAAAAAATATTTAGTATTAGGTCATGATGATATGTATTTTTGTCCAAATTGGGATTATTATTTTTATGAAGAATTAAAAAAAACTTCAGATGTAGACTTTTTTTTATCAGGAACTATGATTCAACCTTTTGAGTCTTATATAAATCTAGATTGTGGAAAAGATTATACAGATTTTAATGAAGAAAAACTTTTAAAAGAATTACCAGCAATTAAACATTATGATTTTCAAGGCACCCATTGGCAACCTTCATTAATACCAGTCTCTACATGGAAAAAAGTTTCTGGTTTTAGTGAAGAATTTAGTCCAGGCCTAGGTTCTGATCCGGATTTTAATATGAAGTTATGGAAAATTGGCGTGAGACTCTTTAAAGGATTGAACAAAGTAAGAGTTTACCATTTTTCATCTGTATCACTCAGAAAAAAGGCTTGGAATAATGGTGCTAGAACTTTTTTATTAAAGTGGGGGATTAGTATTAAGTTTTTTAAGAAACATTATTTGAGATCCGACGAACCATTTAAAGATAAATTAAAAAACCCTCAACAAAATTTAACTTATTATTTAAGTTTAATTAAATGTAGAGTTTTTTATTGGTACTTAAAATTAGCTTCTAGAAAATGAATTTATTAAAAATAATATCTATTTATCTAAATTTAATTCATAAAAAAATTATAAGTAAAAAGTATTTTTACTCCTACGGAGGAATAGACAGTGTTGTTAATGATATTTTTAAAAATCAAAAAAATGGTTTTTATGTTGATGTAGGCGCACAACACCCAATAAAGAATAACAACACTTATTTACTTCATAAAAAAGGGTGGGAAGGAATAAATATAGATCTTGATCAAAAGAATATTAATTTATTTAATGTTTCAAGAAAAAAAGATTGTAATATTTGTGCGGCTATTTCATCTTTAGAAAAAGATGCAAATTTATATTACTATCATGAAGGGTCACCGGTAAACACACTTTCAAGAGAGGTAGCCGATCGACAAAAAGCAATTATAAAAGAAACAAGAGCTATTAGGACAAAAACGTTAACATCAATATTAGAAAATTCAAAATTTAAAAATAAAGAAATTGATTTTTTAAGTATTGATGTTGAAGGTGTAGAGCTAGAAGTCTTGCAGGGTTTGAATTTAAATATTTACAAACCTAAAATAATTGTTGTTGAATTACTTGACTTGGACTCAAAGAAATTAGAAATAAAAAACTTAAATATAAATAATGTAATTAATAGTGAAATTTACAAATATATTGAAAAAAACAACTATACTATGATTAATTGGTTGCATTCTGATATAGTTTTTGTGAATAATAAATTTAGAGATTAAATGGATTTTTATAAAAAAACAATTTTCATATTCATAATAATAATTTTTACCTTTGCGGTTTTTGTAAAATTAATTGAGCCTGTCATAGAAAAACAACTGTCTGGTATTTTTTCAGATAAAAAATTTTCAAAAAAACTTTCTAGAGAATTAATTAGTTCCACGGAGGAGTTTACCCCTGAAAAAAGAATGTTCTACAAAGAAATAATTAAAAAACTTTATTTAAAATGGGTTCCATTAATTGATGAAGCAAAAAAGGAAGCTGAATTAGAGTTAAAAAAATAAATGATTAAACGTAGTTTTTTCATTGAACAAAAATACTATTTTTTTTTAGTTTTACTTATTTTATCCTCATCTATTTTTTCTATTTTTTTCTTACAATACGTCTATGACGGACATCATCATGGGTTGATGTATTCTAACGCTATTGATTTACTAAATGGAAAATCGCCTTTTAAAGAAATTTTCATTCAATATGGACTTTTAAGTACAATATTTCACTCTTTATCTTTACTTTTGTTTGGCAAACAAATTTTTTCTTTGCATATTATTACGGTTTTATTTTACTCATTATCACTCCTTTTTATTTTTCAAATTATTAAAAAAACAATTAATGAAAAATATGCTCTATTAGGAGTTTTTGTTTTGCTATCTCAACATGCTATTCCAGCACTACCTTGGCCAAATTATATATCTTATTTTTTTATTACAGCATCAGTTCTATCTTTTATAAATGATCAAAAATATTCAAGTTTAATAGCTGGTGTTCTTCTAAGCTTAAGTGTGTTGGCAAGACATGATTACTTTATACCTATTTTTTTTACATTAATTATTTTTATTGTTGCCTATTTTATTAGCATTAAATCGATAACAAGACCTAAAAATTTATCTAATTTATTAATAGGGTTTTTCTTACCTTTTTTTATTTTTATTTTATATTTATTTTATGTAAATATATTTAATGAGTGGGCTAGATACTTGCTTCTTCCAAGCATGTATTTAGAAAATAATGACACCTCAGCTATAAGTCTTATATACCACTTTGTTATTTTCTTTTTATCCGAATCTTTCATCAATTTTATTAATTCACCGCAACATTTATTAGTTTCAATTATCTTAATATTTAACACAATTCTATTAGCTAGATTTTTTATTGTAAAAAATTTTAATCTATTGTTTATTGCAATCCTTACACTGTGTCTTTCTGCTATTGGTTTATCTACAGAACTGTTCAGGCTTTACACATCAGTTTCATTAGGTGTTATTGTTCTTATCTATTTTATCTCCCAAATAAAATCAAATGATTACCGAAAATTTTTTGTTTTTTTGATTTTAATTACATCATTATTCTCGTTGATTTTTTATCCATCAGGCAACTATATAAACTTTAATAAAACAAAAATTATTAAGGATTTCGATATCCCTGCATCTAAAATATTTACTTTTAATAAATTTTCGAGACACCAAGTAGGTATTCTTGATAAAATTTATGATCTTCGAAATCAATTGTTAACTAATTGCAATATTAAATATGGCGAAAATCTTACTTTTGATGCTTACTTTGCTAACATATTAGATCTCCAAGGTGTTAAATTAATGCCTTATATGAAATCAGATGATAAAAACTCAGTAATTAATAAATTTTATGACTCAGGTTTTGTCGGTAAAATTAATAAGCTGTTAAAAGAAGACAATATTATTTTATTGATTACAGAAAATAACGATATATTCGATGAAGGAAATATTATTTTTGATTATAATTACGATTATCAAACAATTAATCTTAACCCCGCTGATGATAAACCATTTGAGTTAAAATTTTACTATCCAAAAAAATGTTTAATTAAATCTTAATTTTATTTAATGCATTGTTTTTGAATAGATTGGCTTCCTGTATGTACCTTCTTACCATTTGCGTAGTTTTATGACCTGTCATTGCCATTATATTTCTTTCTTCAGCTCCAGATTCTGCTGTAGAAGTCGCAAAGCCAGATCTTAGACTGTGACCTGCATACTTGCTCCCATCTAAGCCTGCTAAATTAGCATATTTTTTTATTATTAGAGCCACACTCTTGTCTGAAATAGAAAATACCTTACCTTTTCTACTTTTTAATTCATAAATCCAATTTTGGAGGTGTACAACTGGACAGTATAAAGAATTGTCGAAAGAGGGGATAGCTTTAGTCATTCCTTCTCCCGATTGATCTGTTTTAGATCTTCTTACAAAGATTTTTACACCCTCTCGCACAAATTCAATGTCTTCATGCTCTAGAGCTACTAGTTCTGATCTCCTAAAACCTCCAGCAAACCCAACTAAGATTAAAGCTTTGTCTCTTAATTTTCGATTTTCTTTAATATTAACTTTATTAATCACATCAATTATTGTTTTTAAATCACTGATTAATATGGGTTTTTTTGCTTTTTGATTGCTACCTTTTTGTCTCTTAATTCCTAATAAATTCTCCATAATTATTGGATTCTTAGTATCTATGTAATGACCTTTAAGTTTATGAATAACACTAATTGAAGCTATTCTTCTTTTTAGTGTGCTAAATTTTGAAGTTTGTGAAAGGTTAGTTAGGTATAAAGATAATATTTTTGGATCAGCTGGTAGCGGATTAAAATTATTTTTTATGCAAAAAGAAGAAAAGTCCCTATAATCAGATTCATAAGCTCTTAGAGTATTGGGAGATTTTGAATTTTTTAAATTATTTAGAGTTTCTAGTTCTAAGCTTTTTATGTCATTTACAAGTTCATTCATAATATTTTCCGATAACCATTAATTATCGGAATTATTATATCAGATGATTTTAGATGTCAAATGTTTAAATTAAACTTATTTATGAATTTAAAAAAAGGTTTATTAAGAATTTATTTAGTGCTCGGAACTGTCTGGTCATTATTTTTTACATCGCTTTACTTCTATGGACCAACAAAAGATGATGGATTATTAATCATGATCATTTTACCAATCCCTATTTATTTTACCCTAAAGTGGATATTAGAAGGCTTCAACAAATGAAAGGAACAACTTTTCAGCTAAAGGTGTGGACGTATCTTAAGAAAATACCCCGTGGAAGCGTAAAAACATACTCCCAGGTGGCTAAAGGTATAGGAAAACCACTTGCAGTGCGAGCTGTGGCCAACGCTATTGGTAAAAACCCTTATGCACCAAGAATACCATGCCATAGAGTGATAAGATCGGACGGATCTCTCGGAGGTTACTCTGGCAAAGGAGGTATCAAAACTAAGAAATTGTTGCTTAAAAAAGAGGGTATAAAGCTCTAGAATTGTTGTTTTACGGTCGTTTTGGCTTATGTGCCCTACTACCTTTGTGATTTCTCCTTATTCGCCGCATAGTTGCACTGTATTTGATAGTATCAAAAAAAATAACCCCTCTATGACCGTTTAAATGGCATATTCAAATATTACATACCTCTAGAATCTACGCTGGGCAACAATTGTAGCTTGTCTAAAATCTCCGTCAATCAAAGGTTATAGAGCCTTCAAAAAGCTAGTAAAGACGGGCTTTTTGTAATTTATGCTAATTTTTTAATTTTTCATCATTAATTTTTAGTTATTATTAGAAAATAACTTGCATTTTGTTAGTTTTTTTAAAAATTATATATAATAAAAAATGTAATAAAAACAATAGTTTAAAACGTTTAATTGATGTTAGATATTAATAAATAAGTAAGTACTACTGTCTTATAAGGCTATTTAATTTTTTTTGCTTAAGAGATCTTTTGAGCCAAGGCTTGTTCTTGTTAATCCTCCATCTAGATCCTTCCCTCACTATATAACCACAGCAATTTGACGAACGACACTTGCAGGGAAAATCTTTAAAATTTTCATCAAAGCCAAATCCGTAGTCATAGCAAAGTTCTTCTCCTTTTTTAATGTCTTTAATAGAGCTTATCCAAAGTTTCGTACCCTTCCCTGTAACCTCACAATTAGGATCACAAGAATGATTAATTAATCTTGCTGTGTTGTATTTATAATCTCCATCAAGATCGTATTTCTTATTAATATTAAATAAGTAGATATGTTTATCATTATCAAATTTTTCATTGCTTTCTGTCTCTTTCTTGGAAATTAACCTGCCTTTATAATCCATAATCTTAATATTTTTTCTAATATCCCTTGTTGCTACAAGGCCTTGGTTGCTAATTTTGGATTTTATTATTTTGTACATTAAAAATGATAACGAAAAATAGATTAATAGAAATACTTTAAAGCTATAAATACTATAACTGGTAAAGTTAAAAAAGATCCAACGGTTGATACCACAATAGTGCCTGCAATACTATTAACAACTTTTTTAGAAGAATACATTGAACCAACTAAATAAGTAAGGATTGCACTTGGCATAGAGCATTGTATAAATAAAACACCTGCAGGAACACCTTTTAAATCAAAAAAATATATCAATCCCAACCCAACTAATGGGCCTAAAATTAATCTTGCAAAAGATGAATATATTGCATTTTTGAGAGAAAAAACTTTAAGTTTAGTAAGAGCAATTCCTAGAGACATTAAAATTAAAGCAATAGTTGCATAAGCAAGCAGGAAAGCAGTATTTTCAACAAACTTTGGTGGCTTAATATTTAAGTATAAAAAACCAACTGCTATTAGAACTGCATAAACAGGTACGCTCTCTAAAAAAATTTTAAAACTAATTTTTTTACTCGCTAAGAAAATACCAAATGTAAAATGTGAAATTATTACAACTGCTGATATTGCTGAGGCAACTCCTAACCCAAGTTGACCATATGCAAATAAACAAATGGGCAAACCCATGTTTCCACAATTCGGGAGAATTAATGGAGGTAGTTCGGTAATATAATCCTTTTTTTGAAACTTAAGAATAATCACACCTATTATTGAAAATCCTATTATAGCTAAGAGTGTGTAGGCAAAATAATTAATAAATAAATTAAAACTAATCCCAGTTGAAGTGATGGCGTAGAATGCTATTCCAGGAGAACCAAATTTTGCTGCAAAATTTGTAATAAAGCTAGTATCATAATTAGGGTTTTTTTTTCCTAAATAGTATCCAATTCCAATAAGAGCGAATACAGGAACGATTACATCTATTAGCTTAAGATATAGCACCATATTTAAGCTCTTCTTGGTCTAGGTTTAGTCTTCCTGTTAAACTCAATGGCAGTCTCAAACTCACTTAGACGCTTATAAATAGACCTTAATTCAGTAATTCTTGTCCAATTTTGAAGAAATAAAGAAAAACTGGATTGCACTTCTCTAAAGGCACTAGATGTTTGAATTAAAACCCCCAAGGTCATTGCACCTGTAAATAGACCTGGTCCCATGAGTAGATATGGAACTATAACCATTGATTGATTGTACATTATTATCCAAAGATCAAAATAACCATAGTGTAAAAACAATTTATGGTAATTAAATTTAATCCCAGTAAATAGTTGTAATATAGTGCCTGGTCCGGCATAGTTAGTCCTGTCATCTTCTCCGTAAACTAATTCCTTTCTAAATGCGGCTTCGACTTTTTGATTATTATATTCTAAACCTGGAAGTTTAATTCCAACAATCCAACTGATTATTAACCCACCAAGACTAGCTGTTAAGGAAACAACTACTAAAGAACCTGAAATATCTTTAAAAAAAGGTATTACGACATTTTCTGAGAGTCCCCATAATATTGGTATAAAAGCAATTAATAACATTAAAGCTCTTACAATCTGAAGACCCAGACTTTCAACTATTTTTGCAAAGTTCATGGCGTCTTCTTGTATACGTTGGGACGCACCTTCAACTTTTGCATCTGCAGCTTTCCAATATGGCATATAAGAAAATGTCATTGCCTCTCTCCATCTGAAGGCCCAAAGTCGAGTAAAGTAATTCGTAATAGTATAAATAATTACATATGGCACAGCTAATTTCATAAAAATAAATATACCGTCATAAAATTCTGATAGTTTTCTTTCTGGTGCTTTTTGTAAAAGGTCGTAGAAACCTTTATACCACTCATTAATTTTTACATCAATCCATGTTTGGGAGAATAGAGATATAATAATAAAAAAAAACCCGCCCCAAGACCAAAGCAACCACTTTCTTTCAGTAAAAAAACTACGCCACATAATTAATTTTTAGTAAAATTTTCTTCATAAGATTTAATAACAAATTTTTTTTGTTTTGGCTCAAATACTTTGTAAGTTATGGAGTTTGCATCTGCATACTCTATTGCTTTTTCCTTAGATGAAAATTTTAATCTTACCTCTTTAAGAGTGTCGTCAGATGACTCCCATCCCATTAAGGAATTAGTCTTTGGATCTCTAGTTTCAAATTCTAGTATCCAGTCTTTAAGCTTACCTCTTCCTGACTGCATTGCAGTTTTAGTAGGAATGTAAATATTTGCTCTTTTTTTCATAATGGTCGGGGCGGCAGGATTTGAACCTGCGACCCTCTGGTCCCAAACCAGATGCGCTACCAGGCTGCGCTACGCCCCGATTGTCTGATTATATAGGTTAAATAAGACTTTTTGGCAATTGAAACATTCTTGCTATATAAGCTAAACATATCAAAAAAATTCTTTATATGAAAAAAATTGGCATTCTTACAAGCGGTGGTGATTGTGGTGGTCTTAATGCGGCTATTAGATCGATTTTCTTCAGGGCTAAATACAAACATAACATGACGGTTGTTGGGATTAAAAATGGCACAAGCGGTTTACTTCAAAGGCCAATAGATTGTATTGAACTAACGCAAGAAACATTTTCTGGATATTTGTTAAAACAAGGTGGTACTTTTTTAGGCACGACAAATAAAGGTAGCCCCGTAGTTTTTTCTAGAGATGGAAAGAAAATTGATCAATCAAATCAAATTATAGAGGGATATCACCAACTAGGTTTGGATGGTTTAATCATAATTGGCGGAGATGGGAGCATGCAAATTTTGCAAAATTTAGCTAGTAAAGGTAATTTAAATATTGTTGCAATTCCAAAAACTATTGACAATGATGTTGGAGCAACTGATAGTTCAATTGGTTTTGATACAGCTGTTCAAGTCGCAACACAGGCATTAGATAATTTACATTCAACGGCGGTAAGTCATAGCAGATCAATGATACTTGAGGTTATGGGTAGAGATGCCGGGCATATTGCTTTGAGTGCTGGTATAGCCGGGGGCGCGGATGTTATTTTAATTCCGGAAATTAAATATACTTTAAATGGAATAATAAATAAGTTAGATGAAATGAAAAAAAGAAACGTTAAACACTCCTTAATTGTTGTTGCTGAGGCTGTTCAAAAAGAAAATGGTGAAAAAGTAATTCATAAATTTAAAGATGGGCAAATACGTCTTGGAGGCATAGGTGAGTATATAGCTAACGAAATAATGACAAAAACTGATGTTGAATGCAGAGTAACAACACTTGGTCATGTACAGAGAGGAGCTCCACCAACTGCAAATGACAGAATTCTAGCTAGTGCTTTTGGCGTGTATGCTGTTGACCTTTTACATAAAAAAAAATTTGATAGAATGGTTGGATGGAAAAATAGAAAAATAATTGACGTTCCAATAACAGATGCTATTAAAACTTATAAAAATGTGGAAAGAAATGATCCATTAGTTGAAACAGCTCTGTCCCTTGGTGTATATGTAGGTGAACTCAAATAATATGATACACGTTTTAACTAAACCATTTAAATATTTCTTCAAGTTAGAGTCAGCTTCAGGACTTGTTTTGCTATTTGCTGCCGTAATAGCTTTAGTAATAAGTAACAGTGATTACGCCACTATTTATTTTAGCGTTTTACAAAAATATATTACTCTTGGATATGGTTCGTTTGCACTAAAATTAAGCTTAATTCATTGGATAAATGACGTTCTGATGACTGTTTTCTTTTTTTTAGTCTCCCTTGAGATCAAAAGAGAGATGGTTCAAGGTGAATTATCTAATCCAAAAAAGGCACTATTACCAATAATTGGTGCGGTTGGAGGCATGGTTGTGCCAGCAGCAATATATATTTTAATTAACTTAGGATCATCTGAAACCTTGAAAGGTTGGGCAATACCATCAGCTACAGATATAGCTTTTTCCTTGGGTGTTCTATCCTTGCTAGGTAAGAGAGTTCCAATATCGTTAAAAATTTTTTTAACGGCACTAGCAATAATTGATGATTTAGGTGCAATTGTAATTATAGCATTTTTCTACTCAGGAAATATACAAACTTTTTATTTATTACTAATGTTAATTTGTGTAATTGCTTTGTTTGTTTTAAATAAATTCAATATTAAAATATTCACCCCTTATTTGTTAATTGGAATACTTTTGTGGGATTTTACTCACAATTCAGGAATTCACGCAACAATATCAGGTGTACTATTAGCATTGCTAATCCCTCATGATAAAAAAAATTCTACAAAATCCTTGTTGTTAAAACTTGAACATGGAATAACAAAATATGTTGCTTTTGGAATTATGCCATTATTCGCATTTGCAAATGCTGGTGTTTCATTAAAAGGAATTAGTTTTGGTACCCTGCTCAACCCTGTTCCTCTAGGGATTGTGTGTGGTCTCTTTTTTGGAAAACAAATTGGAGTGTTTTTATTTTCATATGTTTCTGTAAAGCTGAACTACGCACAAAAACCAAGTAATTCTAATTGGTTATCATTATATGCAGTATCAGTATTGACGGGAATAGGATTTACTATGAGTTTGTTTGTTGGAAATTTAGCTTTTGTAAACTCTGAAACTTATTTAGATGGTGTAAAAATAGGTGTTTTAGCTGGATCTTTATTGTCAACACTATTTGGGTATTTCTTATTAACAATAAGTACAAAAAAATGATCAACCCTCAAGTAATCAAGTTTGCTGCTGATACGTCCAATTATGGATTGGAAAAAAATTCTAGCTTTATTGCCACATATAAGAACAAACTATGTGGAGATAAAATTACTGTTGAACTCAAGATTACAAAAAAGATAATAAAAAAAATGAATTATGAAGGTGAAACATGTATATTTTGCCAAGCATCAGCTAGCTTACTTTCTAAATTAATTAAAAATAAAAATGTAAATACAATATCTTTATTTATCGAAAGAACTAAAAAGAATAAAGATTTTAAAAAACTTTTAAAAGTTAAAGAAAGATTAAATTGTGTAATGTTGCCCTTTAAAGCTTTACAAAAAGCTGTTAGTTGTACAAGATGAAAAAAAAATTAATTTTATTGATAATTATGTTCAGTTTCTTTTCCAATGCAAATGCAAAGAGTAATCTCTTAGCAACTAGTTTTAGTTTTAATGGTATTGACGGTAATGTGATAGATCTTGGTGAGTACAAGGATAAGATTATAGTTGTTGTTAATGTTGCTAGTAGATGTGGTTTTACTAATCAATATGAAGATCTGCAGACAGTATGGACTAATTATAAAAGCAAAGATTTGATAGTTGTAGGAGTTCCTTCTGATAACTTTAGACAAGAACCAAGTTCAAATAAAGAAATTAAAGATTTTTGTGAAACAACATTTGGCGTTGATTTCCCCATGACAGAAAAAACTGACGTTATTGGAAAAAATGCACATCCTTTTTTCTTATGGGCAAAAGAAAATTACGGCATGTCAGCAATTCCTAAATGGAATTTTCATAAAATTATTGTTGGTAAAGATGGAAAAGTTATAGACACATTTTCATCAATAACAAAACCAACTTCTAAAAAATTCATTAGGTCGATTGAAGAAGAAATTAAAAATTAAAACTCATACCATCAAATGCAGGTACAATATTTGATGGAAGTTTTTTTTTAAGTGTCCGATAATCTAAATCAACATGCAAGTTAGTAAGGATTGTTTTTTTTGGTTTTAATTCTTGTGCCAGGGCAATAGCTTCATCGAAGTTAAAATGAGCTTTAAATTTAATATATCTAAAACAATCAATAACTAATGTATCTAATCCATATAAGCCAATTTTTGATTGAAAGGGAACGTAGCTACAATCACTTAAATAAGCTGTTTTATTTAATATATATCCATTTGCTTTGATAAGACCGTGTTGAACCTCAAAAGTACTAATTTTTATTTTATCATTTTTTTTTTTTAAATTAAAACTCTGCTTTACTATGTTTGCTTTAGCAATCGGTACGTATCCTTGTTTAGGTTTGAAACAAAAATCATATTTTTTTTTTAATTCTTGTATAGTTTTTTTACTAGCGTAAATTTCAATTTTTTTTTTATTTTTCCAAAAGAATGGTCTCAACTCAAATATTCCTGAGGTTTGATCAGCATGTTCATGGGTGTATAGTACAGCATCAACGTTGTTTATTTTATTTTGCTGAAGTTGAGTTCTTAAATCTGGAGATGTATCTATTAAAACTGAAATATTTTTATATTGAAAATAAGCGCAACATCTAGTTCTTAGATTTTTTTTATTTTTTTTGTCACAATCCCCCCAATAATTGGTAATCCATGGTGAGCCGAGTGAACTTCCACATCCTAGAATTGTGAATTTATTTTTCAATTTAACTTTCCAAATAAATCAAAAAAATTAGAAGATGTTGTTTTTGCAAAATTTTTTGGGTCAATCCCTTTTAAGTTTGCTAAATAATTTACTGTGTGAATTATATGTGAAGGTTCGTTTGATTTCCCTCTTAAAGGTTCTGGAGATAAATACGGGGAGTCAGTTTCAACTAAAATACGATCATTTGGTAAAGAGAGAAAAATTTCAGCTAAATCTTTGGATTTTTTGAATGTGACCACTCCACTAGCCGAGATGTAACAACCGATATCAACGAGTTTGTGTGCAAATATTTTGGATCCAGTAAAACAGTGAATTAAAACTTTAAGTTCTTTATTTTTCTTTTCTGACTTTAGTATCTCATAAGTATCTTCCTCTGCAGATCTTGTATGAACAATTAAAGGGATGTTTAAGGTTTGAGCTGCTTTAATATGTTCAATAAATAATTTTTTTTGAATAGCACGATCTGAATGATCGTAATAAAAGTCAAGACCAGTCTCTCCAATACCGATAGTTTTTAAAGATAAACCAGCCTTATTAATAATTTGTTCAGATGATAAATCTACATAATTTTTTGTTTCATGAGGGTGTATTCCGTAAGTTCCATAAACATTCTTATAATTTTTAACAATCTTAAGAATTTTTTCATAACTTTGATCAGTTGTTGAAATGCTAAGAAGGTACTTAACATTATTTTCAACGGCCCGATTAATGACTTCTTTCAAATTAGAACACATAGGCTCATATTCTAAGTGGCAATGTGAATCAATTATCATCTTCTACTTTTTTGAATAATATCGAGATTTTTTTGAACTCTAATTCATGATCAAATATATCAATATTGTTTATGGAATTAATTTTTTTTTGATCTTCTTTCAAATTCATAATATTTAAAATTATTTCACTACTTATTGGAATTATTGGACTAAGTAAAATACTAATATTTTTTATTTGGGTTACGATTGTATATAAAATAGTATTCATTCTTTTTACATTTGTTTTTTTTAAAGACCAAGGTTGTAAATCATTAAAGTATTTATTTGCATCGAATGAAAATTCAACAACTTTTTTAATATAGTCATTTAGGTTTTGACTATTTATATCTAGAATCAATTCTGGAACTTTATTAATTAAATTTTCTAGTAAATTTTTGTCTACTTTTTCTAATTCTGATGATTTTGGCAGTTTTCCATTACAATTTTTTTCAATAAAACTAAAAACTCTTTGACACAAATTCCCATAATTATTAGCTAAATCGTTGTTTATACAATTCTTTAGATTGTCCATTGATATATTTCCATCATTACCAAGTGACACTTCTTTTATTAAGTAATATCTAAGTTGATCTATTCCATATTTTTTAATTATTTCTATAGGATCTAAGATGTTACCTAATGATTTAGACATTTTTTTTTGATCAGATAGAATCCATCCATGCCCAAATATTTTGCGGGGTAATGGTAAATTTGCTGCCATTAAGAATGCAGGCCAGTAAACTGCATGAAATCTTAATATATCTTTTCCAATTATATGTACGTCTGCTGGCCAAAAATTTTTGTACAACACATCTTCGGAATCTGGATAGTTGAGTGCGCTAAGATAGTTAGTTAAAGCATCAAGCCAGACATAAACTATGTGCTTGTCGTTATTGGGTACTTGTATCCCCCATTTAAATGAAGTTCTACTCACAGAGAGGTCATTTAGTCCCCCTCTAACAAACTGAACTATTTCATTGTTTCTTGATTTTGGAGAAATGAAATTTGGATTCTTATCATAATATTTTAAAAGTTTTTCTTGCCACGCCGATAATTTGAAAAAATAAGAATCTTCTTCAAACCAATCGACTGAAGAACCCGAAGTCTTGGATATTTTTTTTCCATTATTAACAATTATTTCATCCTCAGTGTAGTATGCTTCATCAGAAATTGAATACCAACCTGCATATTTTGACAAATAAATATCTCCAGAATCTAGTAATCTATTCCATATTGCTTTTACAGCTTGATGGTGTCTCTTCTCAGTAGTTCTTATAAAATCATTATTAGAAAGATTCAATGTAGTGGTAAGTTCCTTAAATTTTTTTGAGACTTCATCACAAAATATTTTCACGTCCTTTTTATTTTTTTCTGCTTCTCTTTGAATCTTTAGACCATGTTCGTCTGTACCAGTTAAAAAATAAACATTTTTACCTTCCAATCTTTTAAACCTAGCAAAAATATCAGCAACTATACTTGAGTAGGCATGGCCCATATGGGGATTACCTGAAGGGTAATAAATAGGTGTAGTTATATAAAAATTATCTTTAGACATTATTTAATTTTACTTCTATTGAGTTTAATACTGAATTTAGATTCAGGTTGTAATAAATAAAATCATTTAAATTTTTATTTATATCAGATTTTATATTTAATAGAAAATCTAGTCTTTTTTCGTTTGTTTGTATTAATTTAAGAAAATATTGGTCAATTAGAAACAGACAAAGGCTGATAAGCATTTTATTTTTATCTTTTTTATATCCAACTAATAGTTTTTTAATTCTATCTAATATATTTTCATTTTTAGATATATTGTATTTTAAATATATTGAATTAAAATGTAAAAATAGACCAGGACTTAAATTATTTTTATCACCTAATAAATCTTCAATATTATTATTTTCTAACAAAAGATTAATAATTTTATGGGTTTCATTGGTATTTAAAAAAATATTTTTTTTTATGCATCTAGAAGAAATCGTTTTTAAAAGATCAGCCTGTTGATTGTTGATTAAGATGAAAAAATTATTAATTGAGGGTTCTTCTAGAGGCTTAAGTAATGCATTTACAGAATTTTCATTAATAAATTCGACTTCATCAATAACAATAAACCTTGGATTTTTAGATAGTGAGGAGCTAGAAAGTAAATTTTTTAAATCTCTAATTTCTTCAATTTTAATATTTTTATTTTCTTCTGCCTTGATAAAAAGAACGTCTTGATTTGTTCGGGCTAGAAGTTGATTATAAAAAGATGATTTAATATTAATACTTTTAGTTTTAAGATCGTATGAATTCTTCTCATTCTGCGTAAAAATATAATTTAATAAATGAAAAATTAAAGTGAATTTACCAACACCTTTCTTTCCGTTTAAGAGTAAAACTTTAGGAAATTTTTTCAAATTAAAAAGATCAACCATTTCAGTAAAATCCTCATTCATAGATATTAATTGAGTAGAATTCAATGGATCTAAAAAATCAAAATTTTTCATTTGAATTAATTAATCTTTTTTAGGACAGCAGTTAATATTTTTTTTTCTAAGATAGGAGTATTTTCAGATGACTCAAAGACTAAATAATTTTTATTTTTTTTCGCTAAAGATAAATAAGTATTCTGAGCTCTTTTATAAAAATCTTTTTTTAGTTTATCAAATTTATTATTTTTTTTTCTTTTTTTAATTCTAGAATATATCGATTTAAAATTTGATTTTAAGACAATAGTTAAGTGTGGTTTTAAATTGCTTAAAATATATTTTTGATTGAGTAAATTAATATTAGGATTTATTTTGTTGGCTATAACTTGATAAGCATAAGTGGAGTCTGTAAACCGATCTGAAATTACTATTTTTTTTTTTTCTTTTGCTGGCAATATCGTATTAATTATGTGCTCATTTCTTGCAGCAATCATTAAATAATAATCAGTAAGTTTGTCAAAGTTATCAGATGTTTTAGAAAATATTAAGTTTCTAATTTTTTCTGCTGTTTTAGAACCTCCTGGCTCTCTCGTTTTAATTAAGCTGCACCTTAGTCTTTTTAGATTATTGTATAATTTATTTATTTGATAGCTTTTGCCCGTACCTTCAATGCCTTCAAAGACAATAAAAAAGAATTTTTTTTTACGCATCTCCCCAAATCATATAATTGAATGATGTAAAAAGGCTTAATAAAAAATTCAGTTTTTTTACTCTTTCAGCTGCGTATACAGGTATAGACTTCACTAATTCATCTTTTTTATAAATTTTTATCGCAGCAATTTCATCATCTTTTCTCACGGGTGCTTTTATTGGACCTGGATATTCAATAAAAACATTAAAACTTCTTAGATCTTTTTTATCTATAGTAAAATATACATCTTCTTTTGTGTAACCCGGCGCTGTACTTTTATGACCAAGCCAAGTATTTATCTCAAATATTGTTTCCTCTTTTTTTGCTATTTCGAAGGTTTCGGAATTCGTTAAGCCCCAAGTAAGTAATTTTATAGATTGTTTTGATCTAGAGGCTATACTTTTAAATCCGCTACCTACTGCAATCAATCTTCTTGACTCTCTCATAATAGAACTTGCTAAAGAATACTGTTCAACTGCAAGATGGCCAGTTTTTATTCCATCAACTCCAATATTTTTAAAAAGTAAAAGATTTCTATTTTGTTGTTTAATAGGATCTCCGCCTGTTCTATCCCAAGTAAATTCTGTTTCTTTAAAATATTCATAGTAAATAGGATAGTTTTTAATTAAATATTTAGACATCAAAGCTATATCTCTAACAGTTGAATAATTATCAGGATCATTAAGACCAGATGCATTGGAAAAACCAGTATTTGTCATTCCTATTTCAAGTGCTTTTTCATTCATCATGACTGCAAAATTTTCTTCTGTACCGGCTATGCCCTCAGCTAATGCGACGCATGCATCGTTTCCAGATGCTACAATTATACCTCTTAGTAAATCTTCTACTGATATTTCATCATTGACCATTATAAACATAGATGAATAACCGGCTTGAGACATTCTCCACGCTTTTTCTGAAATAGTAATTTTATCATCTAAGGACAGCTTTTTTGATTTTAATAAATCAAAAGCAACTATAGCTGTCATGATTTTTGTCATAGAAGCAGGGTAAATACTCATATTTGGTTCAAGCTCATAAAGAACTTTATCGGTATGATAATCCAACAGTATGCCGGTTTTAAAACTAATTTTTGGATTTGCTTCTGCACTGCAAATCAAAGTTAAAAAAAATATAAAAGTATATTGAATGCAATTATTCATTAATTTTAATGTCTAAATCCTCGAAATTTGAATCATTTAATACAATGTAATCATTTTTTAATTTATTAATAGTATTATATGGACCCATTAATAATTCGTATCTTGTTTCACTTTTTTTATTAACGGTAATTAATTGATAATTAGAGTCTTTCAAAATAGTTACAAGTTTGTCCTTCAAAAGTTTAGCCGAATTATGACTGTAAAATTCAGCTACTAAAATAGAATATGACTTTGCTTTTTTTGATATTTTTTTTTTTTCTTTTGATATGTTATTTATATTAATTTCTTCAACTGGAGCTTTATTAGCTATTTTTTTTTCTGCATTGTCAGTTATAGCTTTTTTTGCAACAAATGATTTATTAGATTTTATTTCATTAATTTCTACAAATGGAAACTCAGAAGAAAGATTTAACTCCTCAACAATACTAGTGGAGATTAAAATTTTATAAAAACTATCATATTTAATTTTTTTTTTTATTATAACTTCTAAAGATTTTCTATTTTCTGGATTTACAATTCTTATCTTTGTCCCTACTTTTAATTTATTATGAGAGATTAAAAAATTATTATTTTTGAGACCTGCAGGAAAATTTTGTTCTATATATGCAAATCCACTAGAAGAATGTCCAGATTTTCTATCAATATTTGACGAATAATTTGAGCAAGAAATCAAAAGTAATAATAAAATTAATCTATATTTCATTTTTAAAATTATTTTTTAAAGTACACACTGCCAGAGCAAATCTTAATGATCGATTCCAGTTCAAAATTTTTTCATAATTACTATACACTAAAAAAGCAGGAGTATGGACGTTTGAGCCAGGTATTATATCCTTGTCGGGTGTAATAATTGCAGCCATTAGATTTTTATCAATTTTAAGGCTGTCATAATTTTTTATATACTTTTTAAAATATTTAACCTCTCTCTTATTTTCAATGTTCCTAGCAGAAACATTTAAATATTTATTTGGAATATTTTTTTTTAATTCAATTTTTGTAAAACATGGGACATCTTTTTTCCATCCAATTTTATTCAGATAGTTTGCGGCAGAAGCAAATGAGTCTTCTGTTTTTTTTAATTCTATTGAGGTATTTTTATTATAATCAATAGCGTAATTTCTAATTGTTCTTGGCATAAATTGAAAATTTCCAAACGCGCCTGCCCATGAACCAAATAATATTTCTTTTTTAATAACCTGTTGATCAACAAGTTTTAATAATATCAATAATTCTTTTGTGAAAAATTCACTTCTTCTTTTGTCAAAACTTAATGTGGCCAATGACGATACAATATCCATTTTTCCTAAATATTTACCAAAATTTGTTTCTATACCCATAAGTGCTAACAACAACTCTTTATCTATCTTAAATTCTTTAGCAATTTTGTCTATTGTTGATTTTTCCTTTTTATATAAAGCTAAACCTTTTCTTACTTTGTTTTTATTTGTTCTTTTTTTAATATAAGTGCGTGTGTTTTCATAAAACTCCGGCTGAAACCTATCGTACTCAATAACTTTTGGTAAAAATGTTGCATCAGACATTACCTCTTCTACAACTTTTTTAGAAATTCCGGTTTCGATAGCTTTAATTTTAAAATTATCTAACCATGCGTTAAATTCGGAATTATTAGCGTAAGCTCTAGATTGTAATAAAGTTAACAATATTAGGATATATATACTTATTAAATTTTTAGGCATTTTTTTAATTAACATAAATAAAAACTCAAAACTAGAAGTAATAGATTAATCAATATTGTTATTTAGTCATATTGATAGTAATAAGTCTTACTAAATCAAGGAGAGGTGGCTGAGCGGTTGAAAGCACTGGTCTTGAAAACCAGCGACGGGGCAACTCGTTCGTGGGTTCGAATCCCACCCTCTCCGCCATTTATATTTTAAATTTTCTAAATAAATTTAAAATTTTGGCATCAATAGAAGATGAAATAGGAATACCATTTAAGTAAAAATTATAAATATTTTCGTCATTAGTATTTAAAAATTCATCTAATTTAAGGAGTTCAAAGTATTCAAGTTTATCTATAATAGAGCTTACAAATGATGTTAATAAAATATCCATTTCTTTAGTCCCTCGATAAGAAGCTCTATATTTAATTTTTTTTTTTAATAATTCTAATTCATTCATAAGAATTTTATAATATACATCAATAAATGAGCTTAATTAATAAAAAGTTTTTTTTATTTTCTAATGTAGATACTGTTCCTGGTGTTGGAAAAAAAATTTCTACATACTTGAGAAAAAAAAAAATTGAAAAAGTGAGTGATCTTCTTTGGGACTTGCCCTATTCTCTTACTGACAGATCTGAATCCACAACGCTAGATAAATTAGAAATTGGTAAAATTTTTACAGTTAAAGTTAGGGTTGTAAAGTATAGTTTTCCTAGAATTAGGAACCTTCCAAATAAGATTATTTGTAAAGATAATTTTGGTGAAATTAATTTGATTTTTTTCAATAGTCGTGAAGGTTATATAAGAAAAATATTACCGCTGAATGAATGGGTGGTTGTAAGTGGTAAAATTAATTACTTTAAAAATAAATATCAAATGACAAATCCTACCTATATTACAAAAACAGAAAGTTTAGATGAAGTTAAAAAAATTATACCTAAATATACGCTTACAGAGGGTTTAAATGAAAAAACTTATAGAAATATAATTGAAAAGGTAATTAAACAAATACCACAAATAGATGAATGGCATGATGATTTTTTCTTGAAAAAGATGGGTTTTCAAAATTGGAAAGAATCTATTAGAAATTTGCACAACCCAAAATCTAAAAAAGATTTAAATTCAAAATCTTTTAAAAGAATTGCCTACGATGAAATATTTGCAAATTTACTATTCCTCTCAAGTAGTAGAAATAAGATTAAAAAAATTAAAAAAGAAATTAAAAAATTTAAGGGGTTTTTTTCTAATAAACTAATCAATAGTTTGCCATACAAGCTAACGAATGGACAAAAAAAAGTTGTCAGTGAAATTGACTTAGATTTAAAATCTAATTCAAGAATGTTTAGAATATTACAAGGAGATGTTGGTTCTGGAAAAACTATTGTTGCCTGTATTTCTGCAATTAATTCGGTAGAGTCTGGTTACCAGTGTGGCTTAATGGCTCCCACCTCAATCTTGGCTGAACAACATTACAAGTCATTAAAAAAGTTAATTTATCAATCTGGATTACAATTAAATATAGAATTATTAACTGGGAAAACAGACTCAAAAAAAAGAAAAGAAATATTGATTAATTTAGAAAATAAAAAAATAGATTTTCTTATCGGTACTCATGCTTTATTTCAAAAAACAATTTCATTTAAAAAATTGGGCTTAATTATCATAGATGAACAACATAAATTTGGAGTCCAACAAAGAATAAGATTTGCAAAAAAAGGTGGTATTAATTGTGATGTTTTACTTTTATCCGCGACACCAATTCCCAGAACAATGATGATGTCAATTTATGGAGATATGGATAGCTCAAAACTTGAAGAAAAACCTTTAAACAGACAAAAGACTCTTACTTTAAGTAAGCCAGAAAATAAAATTAATGATCTTTGGCCATTTTTAGAAAAAAAAATTAAAAATAAAGAGCAAATTTTTTGGGTATGTCCGTTAATTGAAGACTCAAAAAAATTAGACTTTACATCTACTGCTAAAGCATTTGAAATAATTAATAAAAAATTTCCCAAAAAAGTAGGTTTTATTCATGGCTCTCTTAATCAAGAAGAAAAAGAAAAAGTTTTAAAAAAATTCTTAAATAATGAAATATCTATTCTAGTTTCGACAACCGTTATTGAGGTAGGTATAGATTTTCCAAACGCTACAGTAATAATCATAGAAAATTCAAATAAATTTGGTCTAGCTCAACTGCACCAATTACGTGGTAGAATTGGTAGGGGTAATAAATCAGGAACTTGTATTTTGCTATTTAAAAATCAACTAAGCCAAAATGCTAAATCAAGGATTCAAATTTTAAAAAAATCTGATGATGGATTCTATATAGCTGAAGAAGACATGAAGCTTAGAGGATATGGGGATATTATAGGCTTTAAGCAAAGTGGAATAAAATTATTTAAATTAGCAGATCCTGTTCATCATAAAGACCTTTTCGAGTTAGCTGAATTAAATATTAATAATTTAAGTGTTAATGAATTAAATAGTCCTAAATATGAATTTTTACTTAAACTGTTTGATAAAGTTGATTTAATAGACGATGAAAGAGTTTCTTCTTAATATTAAGCAGATGTGCCAGCAGAAACTATAAATCTTGACGCTTCTTCAAACGACATGTCTAAATAAGTCAAATCTTTTTTAGGAACCATTAACAAGAAACCACTAGTTGGATTGGGTGTTGTTGGAATAAATACATTTACTAATTCTTGATTGGTTTTTTTTGCTATTTCCCCATTGTTATCTTTGGTAGCGAATCCCACTACCCACAAACCTTTTCTTGGATATTCTATGAGGACAACACTTTTTTTTGTACCATCTGATTTAGTAAAACTTTCTGTCAATTGACCGACAGCAGAATATATAGTTCTTAGAATTGGAATTCTTTTTAAGGCATTATTAAAAATTTCTAAAAATTTTTTTCCTAAAAAAGATAAAGACAACCCACCAATAATTGTTATTAGAATTATTGAAATTAGTATTTCAATTCCAGGAATATCAAAAGGTAAATAATTGTTTGGATTAATTGATTTTGGTAATAATTTTGATGAAATCTTAATTACAAATAAAGTTATATAGATTGTAATGCCAATAGGTATTAGAACTATGGCACCAGTAATAAAGTAGTTACGCAAACGAACTAATAGGGATTTTTTAACTTTTTCTGTCATTAATGATAGCTTGAATAAATAATAAAAACTAATAACAATATAAAAATTGCAATTAATACTTTATTATTTAAAATCATAGAAAATAATTATTACATGATTCATAACATAAATAGAAGAAAATTTATCGAGTTGTTTGGTTGTGGTTGCTGCGGATTAATTTTGCCTTCCTGCTCTACTGTACCTATAACAGAGAGAAAGCAGCTTTCTATTATCCCAGAAGCAACTATAAATCGACAATCGAGTAAAGCGTATGAAAGTTTTCGAACAAAAACAAAACTAGTTAAATCAGGAAAAGATCTAGATAAAATTATAGAAATTGGTAAACGAATAGAGTTTTCTGTTTCAAAGTTTTTTATAAATAAAAAAGGAGATGACCCTACAAATAATTTTCAATGGGATTATATTCTTGTTGAAAATGATAAAATTGTAAATGCATGGTGTATGCCCGGAGGAAAGATTGCAGTTTATACTGGGCTTCTTAAAATAACAAAGAACGATAATGCGCTTGCGGTAGTTATGGGTCATGAGATTGCTCATGCTGTAGCCAAACATTCAATCGAAAGGGCCAGTCAAGCCTTAACGGTTAATATTGGAACTCAAGTTGCAGATATATTTTTAGGCGGAGCTATAAGCAGAACAAGAAATACCATTGGTCAATCAAGTGGGATGGATATTTTTCAATTGGGAATTTTTAATCCCTTTGGAAGGAAACAAGAGACTGAAGCTGACTACCTAGGTCTAATTTTTTCTTCATTAGCAGGATATGATATTAGAGAGTCTGTTAAGTTGTGGGAAAGAATGGCAGAAAAAAATAAAGGCAAAGAACCTCCTCAATTTTTAAGTACACATCCATCGAGTAAAAATAGAATAGTTAATTTAAAAAAATGGATTACAGAGGTAATTGTAAAATATCCTCCAATTAAAAGAACATAAGAGTGGTGAGCCCTGATGGACTCGAACCATCGACAGCTTCCTTAAAAGGGAAGTGCTCTACCAACTGAGCTAAGGGCCCTAAAGAAAATTTGTTTTATATATAAAATGCAAAGAATTCAAACAAAAATTTTACTTATTAAAACTTATTTATGTACTTGTTGTAAAAATTGTTAAAATTTCCTTTTTTAATCTCTTTTCTAATCTCTCTCATGAATTGTTGATAAAAATTAATATTATGGAGAGAAATTAACATAGAAGCTAAAATTTCATTAGTTTTAATTAGGTGATTTAAATAACTTTTAGAATACATATTGAGGCCCCTAAGAGAATTTTTGTCATCTAAAGAACTTTTGTCATTTTGATATTTGGCATTCCTTAAATTAAGTTTGCCCTCCCAGGTGAACGCTAAACCTGTTCTTCCAGATCTAGTTGGCATAACACAATCAAACATATCTATCCCACTTTTAACGGCTCCTAATATATCTGAGGGCGTTCCAACACCCATTAAATATCTAGGTTTTTCTTTTGGCATGTAGTTAACAGTTTCATTTAAAATATTAAACATTTGTTCTTGAGCTTCTCCTACGGCTAAGCCACCCATGGCATAACCATCAAAACCAATAGCAATTAATTTTTCCATACTATCTAATCTCAATTTTTTATCCAGACCACCTTGTATAATTCCAAATAAAGCTTTCTTTTTATTATTTCCAAATTCAACCTTACATCTTTTAGCCCAGTTGGTTGATACTTCAATAGCGCTTATTAGTTTTTCTGTCTCATTGGTTAATCTTGGGCATTCGTCGAGAACCATTAAAATATCTGAATTAATAGATTTTTGTATTTGAATACTTTTTTCTGGACTTAGAACAAATTTTTTTCCGTCGACATGGGATGAAAAAACGGCTCCAAGATTGATGTCAATTTTGTTTAATTTTGCTAGAGACATAATTTGAAAACCTCCAGAGTCTGTTAGAATTGGTTTCTGCCAATTCATATAGTCATGTAGGCCACCAAATGAATCGAGTATTGCTGTGCCAGGTCTAATCATTAAATGATAAGTGTTGCCAAGAATTATTTGTGATCCAGTTGATAACAAGTCTTCACAAAAAATACCTTTAACTGTTCCTAACGTTCCTACAGGCATAAAGGCCGGGGTATCAATCGCACCTCTAGGTGTATTAATTTTTCCTAATCTTGCTTTTTCATCTTGAGTGATTAACTCAAAAGAGAACTCAAGTTCGTCCATTTAATTTATTTTTTTGACCTTAAGGAAATAATTTTTTCAGGTGTTTCGACTGAGCCATTAGGCCCCTCACCTTTTTTTATTTGATCAACAAGCTCCATTCCTTTGATAACTTTCCCAAAAGCAGTGTAGCTTCTATCTAAATGTGGGGCAGAATCAAAAACGATAAAAAATTGACTATTTGCACTATTAGGATCAGAAGATCTTGCCATGGATAGGACACCTCTGTTATGCGCAACATCGCTAAATTCTGCCTTAAGATTGGGAAGATCAGAACCTCCAGTTCCTGCTAGTTCTAAATTATAGGTTGGAGAATTTGAATTTCCAAATTGAACGTCACCAGTTTGTGCCATAAATCCGTCTATTACTCTGTGAAAAACAACGCCGTCATACTTGCCTTCATTAGCTAAAGTCTCAAATCTTTTAACATGATTTGGTGCAATTTTAGGGTATAGTTCTATTTCAACATCTCCATCTTTTAATTTTAGTATCATTTTTTTCTCCTCTGAATATATTTTAGTTGTAGTTAAAAATAAAAATATAAAAAATAATAATATTTTTTTCATTATACTTTTTCTTTGATTGATTTGATAACAGATTTTGTTACAAATTTACTTATATTACCCTTCAATTTTGCTATTTCTTTTACAAATTTTGAAGAGATAATTTGATTTTCTACATCAGACATTAAAAAAATTGTTTCAATACTATTGTTCAATTTTTTATTCATCCCCGCGAGTTGAAATTCATATTCAAAATCAGAAACAGCTCTTAAGCCTCTTATAATGACAGAAGCGTTATATTTTTTACATATATTTATTGTTAAGGTGTTAAAAGGAACAATTATTATTTTTTTTTTGCTCATCCTTAAATCAGAAAAAAGTGATTTTTTTATTATTTCAATTCTTTTGTCTATTGGAAAAAAATAATTTTTATTTTTAGTGTTTGTTGTGGCAACTATTAATCTGTCACATATTTTGAGTGATTTTTGAATAACATCTGCATGGCCGAGTGTTAAAGGGTCAAATGTACCAGGATAAATAGCAGTTTTCATTTTCTAATTTATATTATCTTCAATTTTTATAGCAGAGACAACTTTTTCATCACCAGATAATTTTTTTATGGTTACTCCTTGGGTGTTTCTTCCTGCTGTTCTAATCTCTTTTACAGCGCACCTCATTACACTGCCTTTGTCTGTAGATAAAATTATCTCATCATTCTCTTCAACAACCAACGACGACGCAACATTTCCATTTCTTTTTGAATTAACAATTCCAATAATTCCTTTGCCTCCTCTATTTGTGACACGATATTCTAGAAAAGAAGTTCTTTTTCCATAACCGTTCTCAGTAATTGATAAGATATATTTCTCTAAACCTTTTTTTATTTTTTCATTATTTTTAATGGTTTTAGAATCAATTTTTGGAGAGTCTAAAACTGATAAAGAAATTACTTTATCGTTATCTGACAATTGTATACCTCTTATGCCTTTAGAGGATCTTCCTTTAAAGAGTCTAAGTTTTTTTGCCATGAATCTAATACATTTACCATTCTTAGTGCTCATCATAATATCTTGATCATCTCTACAGATTCTCACACCTACAATTTTATCATTAGCTTCAAGCTTCATAGCAATTTTTCCATTAGAATTAATATTAGCAAAATCTTCGAGGCTGTTCTTTCTAACATTTCCATTTGCTGTAACAAAAACAACTAATAGGTTTTTCCAAAGTGACTCGTCTTCGGGCAAGGGCATTATAGAACTAATATTCTGGTGATTTTTTAGAGGTAAAATATTGAACAATGATTTACCTTTTGAGCTAGCGCTACCTTCTGGAATTTTCCAAGCTTTTATCTTAAATGCCAAACCTTCAGAAGAAAAGAAAATTACAGGTGTGTGGGTATTTGCTGTAAAAATTTGAACAACAAAATCCTCGTCTCTTGTAACAATATTTGTTTTTCCAACTCCTCCTCTTTTTTGTTTTTTAAGACTGTCAAGACGACTTCTTTTTATGTAGCCTTGGTTTGTTATATTTATTACAACAGATTCTTTCTGTATGGTCTCTTCAATACTGTAATTCAGTTCAGCATCTGTAATTTTAGTCCTCCTAGGAACGGCAAATCTTGTTTTAATTTCTAATAGTTCTTCGCTAATAATCTTGTACAATTCTTTTTTAGAGTTCAATATTTTATTATATTCGACAATTAATGCCGATAACTTGTTAATTTCTGTTTCTATTTCTCCTATGCCGTAAGCTGTTAATTTTTGCAATCTTAGTTCTAGTATTGAATTAACTTGTTCCTCCGAAAGCTCATAACTTGAGGGGCTTTTTTTCTTTTCTATTAAAGCAATCAGTTTAATACTTTTTTTAATTTTCCATTTTTTTGATAAAAGATTTTTTTTGGCTGTCTCTGTATCCTTGGAATTTTTTATTATTTTTATTGTCTCGTCAATGTTTTCGACAGCGGTAGCTATACCAATCAAAATATGAGCTCTTTCTTCTGCTTTTTGTAAATCAAATTTAATTCTTTTTGTTAGAGTTTCTTCTCTAAATTTAACAAATTCAACAATAAATTCTTTTAAATTAAAAATTTTTGGTTTGCTATCAACAATGGCAAGTGTATTAAAACCAAATGAACTTTCTATGCTAGTTAATTTATAAAGTTGTCTTCGAATTGTTTCGCCTTCAATTCCTTTCCTTAATTCAATAACAACTCTAATCCCTTCTCGATTAGATTCATCTCTAATATCGCTAATTCCTTCAATTTTTTTTTCTCGTGCGAGTTGGGCAATTCTTTCTACAAGGATAGATTTATTTACTTGGTAAGGAATTGATTTTATAATTAAAATTGATCTATCGTTTTTTAAAATCTCTTCCTCTATTTCTCCTCTGATTTTAAATGAACCTCTGCCTTTGTTGTAGCCTTGTTTAATTATATCTGTGCCAATGATTACACCGCCTGTTGGAAAATCTGGGCCAGGTATGTGCTTCATCAGTTGAGCTATAGTAACATCTTTATTGTTTATGAAAGCATTTGTTGCATCTATCACTTCTCCTAAGTTGTGTGGTGGTATGCTAGTAGCCATACCTACCGCTATACCTCCAGCGCCATTAACTAAGAGATTTGGATATTGAGACGGCAATACTGTTGGCTCTCTTTCCGTTTCATCATAATTATTTCTGTAGCTAACCGTATTCTTTTCTAAATCTTCAGTTAAAAATTGTGAAATTTTTCCTAATTTAGTTTCGGTATAACGCATTGCTGCCGGTGGATCTCCATCTATTGATCCAAAGTTACCTTGTCCCTCAATCAAAGGTAGACTCATCGAAAAATCCTGCACAAGTCTAACAAGCGCATCGTATACAGATTGGTCTCCGTGAGGGTGGTACTTACCTATTACATCTCCAACTATTCTTGCTGATTTTCTAAAAGGTTTTGACCAGTCATAACCGCCTTTGTACATTGCATAAATTATTCTTCTGTGAACTGGTTTTAAACCATCCCGTACATCAGGTAGTGCCCTACTTACTATTACACTCATAGCATAAGAAAGATAAGATGAGCTCATCTCATCAGATACTAAAATAGGCTTAAAAGAATTATTGTTTTGAGTGGTTATGTTTTGCATGAAATTTAAAAAGGAATTTCATCATCAAGATCGTTATTTGATGAAGGAGAATCGTCATTAGGTAATGAACTTTTATTCTCTGTAACAAGATTTGAATTTTCACTTTTACTTTTACCATCTAGCATTGTGAGACTTGAATTATAGCCCTGTAAAACAATTTCTGTTGAATATTTGTCCTGGCCTGAAGCTTCGTCCTTCCACTTTCTTGTGGTTATAGCACCCTCTATATAAACATTGGCACCTTTTTTTAAGTATTGCTGGACTACACTTACTAGGCCCTCATTAAAAATTACAACTCTATGCCATTCTGTTTTTTCTTTTCTTTCACCCGAAGTTTTGTCTTTCCATGATTGACTTGTGGCTACGCTAAGTCTTGCGACACTTTTACCATTAACCATTTGCTTGATTTCAGGATCTGCGCCTAGTCTTCCGATTAATAGTACTTTATTTAAACTTCCAGCCATAATTTTTAGTTGTTAATATGTGATTTGCAATTTAATAACAATTAAATTTATATCATATAAACAACTTAATTATAAGATGATTATTAATAAGGTTTAAAAATGTTGAAAAAAATCATTATAAAAGGTGCAAAAGAACATAATTTAAAAAATGTTTCTGTAGATGTTCCTAAAGATAAGCTGGTTGTGATTACAGGACTTTCTGGTTCAGGAAAATCATCGCTAGCATTTGATACAATTTATGCAGAAGGGCAAAGAAGATACGTAGAGAGTCTATCGGCTTACGCAAGACAGTTCTTAGATAAAATGAAAAAACCAAAAGTTGATCTTATAGAGGGATTAAGTCCCGCTATATCAATAGAACAAAAAAATACATCTAAAAATCCTAGATCTACAGTAGCAACGGTTACCGAGATCTATGATTATATGAGAGTCCTGTATGCTAGAGTTGGCGTTCCTTATTCCCCATTTACTGGAAAACCTATTGTTTCACAATCGATTAGTGAAATGGTTGATAAGATTAAAGCTTTGCCAAAAAGTAACACAATTTATTTGCTGGCGCCAATAGTTAGGGGAAGAAAGGGAGAATATAAAAAAGAAATTTTAAATTATAAAAAAAGAGGATTTCAAAAAGTAAAAGTAGATGGAAAGTATTACGAAATTAGTAATTTTCCAGAATTAAACAAGAAGGTTAAACATGATATTTCAATCATTATAGATAGAATAGTAATAAATTCTAATATTGGAAATCGTTTAGCTGATAGTGTTGAGACCGCATTAAGTGTATCAAATGGACTTTTAGTTGTTGAATATGAAGATGAAACATTGCCTAAAAAATTTAGAAAAATCGAAACAATTACTTTTTCATCAAAATTTTCATGTCCTGAAAGCGGTTTTACTTTAGAAGAAATAGAACCAAGATTGTTTTCATTTAACAGTCCTTATGGTGCCTGCGAAGAATGTGAGGGTATTGGACATAATTTAAACGTTGATCCTAACTTAGTGGTGCCAGATACAAAAAAAAGTCTTCAGGATGGTGCAATCGAACCTTGGGCAAAATCAACTTCCTTGTATTATGCACAAACACTTTCATCTATTTCAAAACATTATAAATTTCCTTTGTCCGACCCGTGGAAAAAATTATCGAAAAAAATTCAAGATATAATATTGTACGGATCAGATGAAGAAGAAATTAAATTTTCTTACGATGACAATTACCAATCTTACACAACTAAAAAATCTTTTGAAGGAGTTGTGAACAACCTTGAAAGAAGATATTTAGAAACTGATAGTGAATGGAAAAGAGAAGAGATCGCTCAGTATCAAAGTGAATCTAATTGCGAAAAATGTAAAGGACAAAGATTAAAGGAAGAGTCTTTATGTGTAAAAATAAATGAACTTAACATCAGTGATGTAACAAAAAAATCGATTGATGATGCAAAAAAATGGTTCGATTCTTTAAATTCATTTTTAAATGATAGAGATAAAAAAATAGCTACACATATACTGAAAGAAATAAATGAAAGACTTAATTTTCTTTTAAATGTTGGGCTTAATTATCTAACTCTATCAAGGGAGTCTGGGACTTTGTCTGGTGGTGAGGCGCAAAGAATTCGCCTTGCATCACAAATTGGTTCTGGATTAACTGGAGTTTTATACGTTCTTGATGAACCTTCGATTGGTCTACACCAAAGAGATAATAAAAAATTAATTACTGCATTAAAAAAACTTAGAGATCTTGGAAATACTGTTATTGTTGTTGAGCATGATACTGAAACAATGGAAAATGCAGATCATATTATAGACATAGGACCAGAAGCAGGAGTACACGGGGGCGAAATAGTAGCAGAGGGAACTTACGAAGATATTGTCAAAAACACAAAAAGTATAACAGGAAACTATTTATCTGGGAAAAAATATATCGCGCTCCCAAGAAAAAGGCGTACAGCAAAAAATGGTAGATTTTTAGAAATTCTTGGAGCTACAGGTAACAACTTACAAAAGGTTGATCTCAAAGTTCCAATTGGTGCTTTTACATGTGTTACTGGAGTTTCAGGAAGCGGGAAATCAACCTTAATACTTCACACATTGTTCAATGCATTAAACCTAATTTTAAATACTACCAAAGCAAAAAAGACACCTAAGGCATTTAAAAATTATAAGGGTACAGAGTTAATAGATAAAATCATTGATATTGATCAGTCTCCAATAGGAAGAACTCCAAGATCAAATCCCGCAACATATACTGGAGCATTCGGTCCAATAAGAGATTGGTTTGCTTCTTTGCCTGAGGCAAAAGCTAGAGGCTATAAAATAGGCAGATTTTCTTTTAACGTTAAGGGCGGTAGATGTGAAACATGTGAGGGTGATGGTGTCATCACTTATGAAATGCACTTTTTACCAGATGTGTTTATACCGTGCGATACTTGTAAAGGTACAAGATATAATAGGGAAACGCTAGAAGTAAGATTCAAAGATAAAAATATTGCTGATGTTTTAGATATGACAGTTGAAGAAGGTTGTAATTTTTTTGAAAATATTCAAACAATTAGATCTAAACTAATAACGTTAAAGCATGTAGGCTTAGGTTATATAAAAATTGGTCAGCAGGCTACTACTCTGTCAGGTGGTGAGGCTCAAAGAATAAAATTAGCTAAAGAATTATCAAAAAGATCTACTGGTAGGACCTTGTATATATTAGATGAACCAACAACTGGTTTACATGCTCACGATATAAAAAAACTTCTAGAAATTCTTCAAGCTTTTGTTAATACTGGTAACACGGTTGTTGTAATAGAACACAATTTAGATGTGATCAAAACCGCTGACTGGGTTGTAGACATGGGTCCAGAGGGCGGTGTTGAAGGTGGTAAGATTATAGCCGAGGGCACCCCAGAAAAGGTAGCAGATACCAAAGGAAGTTATACAGGAGAATTTTTAAAGGGTATTCTGTTTAAAGATACAATGAAAAAAACTGCATAATTAATCTTAATTGTGCTATAAGAGAATCATGGGAAACTTATTACAATCACTTTCTAAAACTGTTCACGCATCAATACTTCTTACTATTCTACTTTTTCTTGGTCTGCACTTTTTTGGAGAAGGATTTGCTTTTGATACAATTTTTTGGAGTTGGTTGGCACGATTCACTCACGTAATAGTAGCAATAATGTGGGTAGGATTACTTTGGTATTTAAATTTTGTACAAATTCCAAATATGTCAAAAATTCCCGATGAACAAAAACCAGCTATAAGTAAAGTTATAGCACCTGCTGTGTTATTTTATTTTAGATGGGCGGCAGCAATAACAGTTTTATCTGGCTTAATTCTTGCTTGGTTAAATGGTTATGCTCATCAAGCAATGACACTTGGAATCGGAAGTGGTTATGGAAAAAGCACTGCCATTGGTATAGGTATGTGGCTTGGAATAATCATGGCCTACAATGTATGGTTTGTAATCTGGCCAAATCAAAAGAAAGCTTTGGGGATGGTGGAATGTCAACCAGAAGAAAAAGCTAAATCTGCTAGAGTTGCAATGCTATTTTCAAGAACTAATACATTGTTGTCTCTACCTATGTTGCTTTCTATGGTGGCAGCCCAAAATCTTTACTAAATATTTAAATTTTATCTTCTTTTAATAAAGTTTTTTGCGTAACTTTAAAATAATTAAGAACAGGACTAGCTACAAATATAGAGGAGTAAGTCCCAATTATAACACCTAAAATCATTGCAAAGGAAAAACCTCTTAAAATTTCTCCTCCTAAAATGAAGATAGATCCTAAAGCTAAAAGGGTAGTTAAAGATGTTATTATTGTTCTAGATAGAGTTTCGTTAACCGAAATATTAGCAACTTCATTAGTATTTATTTTTGAATATTTAAGTAAATTTTCTCTAATACGATCATAAATTACAACTGTGTCGTTCATAGAATATCCAACAATTGTCAGAACTGCAGCTACTATTGACAGATTTACTTCTAAAGAGAGAATTGAAAATATGCCTAAAGTAATAACAACATCATGAAATAGAGCAATTATCGAACCAAGGCTAAACTGCCATTCAAATCTTACCCATATATAAAATAACATAGCAGCTAAAGATAAAGCTATTGCCGTAACGCCTTGTTTAAGCAACTCGCGGCTTACTTTTGGGCCAACACTTTCTACTCTCCTGAAGTTTATTTCAGTCCCTATTTTTTTTGTAATAATTTTTTTAAGTTTGGAGATAAATTTTTTATCTTCGTTGGAATTTTTCTCAAATTTTATTAAAAAATCACCTTTTTTTCCAAACTGTTTAACACTCGTGTCGCCTAGTTCAGGTAAGTTAAGTGAGCTTCTAATGTCTTGTATCTTAATATTGCTATCTGAGACTCTGACTTCTAATAAAGTTCCACCTTTGAAGTCAACACCAAAATTTAAGCCTTTAAAAAATAGAAAAAGAATACTAATTAAAATTGCTAAAATAGAAAAGATATTAGCTATTCTAAAAAATCTTGAAAAATTAATTTTACTATTCATTATAATCTAAAATACTTCCCCTCTTTGTCTTTTAAGACTACCGCAGATGTTAAATGTCTCGCAATGAAATATGCAGAAAAAAGAGTTGTTACGATTCCAACCCCTAGAGTTACTGCAAAACCTTTGACAGGGCCTGAACCAAAAATAAATAGTATTACTGCCGCTATAAGGGTTGTTACATTCGCATCAATAACAGTAATTTTAGCTTTATTGTAACCAACATCAAAGGCATGAATGATAGATTTTTCAGTTTTTAATTCTTCTCTTATCCTTTCATAGATTAAAACATTTGAGTCAACTGCCATACCTACAGTTAAAATAATTCCAGCAATACCAGGTAACGTTAAAGTGGCTTCCATTATTGTTAAAATAGCAATTAATAATATTAAGTTCGAAATAAGTGAAATGTTTGAGATAAGACCAAAAATTTTATATTTATATAACATAAATAAAATAACCAAGATAAAACCAACAATTAAAGAAAAAATTCCTGCATCAATAGAATCTTTACCAAGATCTGGACCAACAGTTCTCTCCTCGACAATATTGATTGGCGTAGGTAGAGCACCTGACCTTAGTAACAGAGAAAGATCCGTAGCCTCTTGAAAAGAAAAGCCTCCTGAAATAGTTCCTGTGCCAGCTGTTATTGCTTCTCGAATTTGTGGTGCACTGATGACAGTGTTGTCGATTATTATTGCTAATCTTTTTCCAACATTTTCAGTGGTTGCTCTTCCAAATTTTTGAGATCCCAATCTATCGAGGGTAAAAATTACTATTGGTTGGTTTGATTGACTATCAAACTTAGGTTGTGCATCAATTAAATTGTCACCACTTAAAACTACTCTTTTGTTAACAATAAGTTCTTCCTTAGTGTCAGACAAGATGAGTTTTTCAGATCCGAATTCATTATCATTTGAAACTAGTCTGAAAGTTAATTGAGCTGTTTTACCAAGTAATTCTTTGACTCTCTCGGGGTTATCAATACCTGGAAGTTCTACTAAAATTCTTTTGTCTCCTCTTTGTAGTATAGTTGGTTCTTTAGTACCCACGTCATCAATACGTCTTCTAATAATCTCAATAGATTGCTTCAAAGCAGCGTTGTTAAGGCTAACTAAACCATAATTAGAAAAATTTATTACAACTTCGTTTAGTCTAAAACTTAAATCTAGTTCAAAGGTATTATATTCTGAGATGAATAGATTAACTAAATTATCATTTGTTTTAAGAAAAAAAAGATTTTTAAATTTTGATTGTTGGTCTTCATTTATAGAAAATGAAATATTTTTTTTAGATATTGAAAAATCTTTAAATAATATTTTATTTTCATTTAATAACTTTTTTATTGGAACAACTTTACTTTGCAATTTTTGATTAATTAAAGGCGTTGTGTCAATCTCTAGCAGTATATAAGATCCACCTTGTAGATCTAAACCTAAATTAACTTTTTTGTTAATTAAATTATTATTTTGAAAATTTAAAGATGAAAAAAAAATGCCTGTTAAAAGAATTAAATAAATGAAAAAAACTTTTAACTTTGTAAAATTGAGCACAAAAAAAAATATTAATTAGATTCTTTTTTTTTAAGCAAGCTAGTAATGGTGGATTTTATAATTTGAACTTTAACACTATCGCCTAAATCAACTTCAATTCTATCATCTTCCATGACACGTTCCACTATTCCGATAATCCCACCTGATGTAATTACTTCATCTCCGCGTTTAAGTGAAGCTACCATCGCTAAATGATCTTTTGCCCTTTTTTGTTGTGGTCTAATTAAAAAAAAGTAAAAAATTACAAAAATTAATATTAGAGGTATAAATTGAGCTATTCCTTGTCCGTTCATAATCTAAAAGTAAATATAATATATAATATAGTATAACAAGAGATTAATTTAACTAATTCTATATTTTATCAAAATTATTCATGTATTTTTTAAGAACATTTGGAATTGAAACAGATCCATCATTATTTTGATAATTTTCAATTAATGAAATCATTAATCTTCCGACTGCTAGAGCAGAACCATTCAAAGTTCCGACAAAATCTGTTCCTAGAGGTGATTTAAACTTAGCATTCATTCTTTTTGCCTGAAAAGATCCGCATGAAGAACAGCTAGATATCTCTCTATATTTATCTTCTGATGGAATCCATGCTTCAATATCAAAAGTTTTTTCTGCACTAAAGCCCATATCGCCTGAGCTTAATAAAACTACACGATAAGGAATTTCTAATAATCTTAAAATTTCTTCTGCACTATTTAACATTCTATCTAGTTCTGTTAAACAATTTTTAGGATCAACTATACTTACTAATTCAACTTTATAAAATTGGTGCTGTCTCATCATTCCCTTAGTGTCTTTTCCATAACTGCCAGCTTCTTTTCGAAAACATGGAGTTGCCGCAACATATCTTAATGGCAACAATTTAGAGTCAATAATTGAATTACGAACAAGATTAGTTAAAACTACTTCAGCGGTTGGTATTAAAAATTTTCTCTCTTCTTCCTTGCCTTGTTTAATTTCAAATTGATCTTCTTCAAATTTTGGTAATTGACCAGTACCAAACATAACGTTCTCATTAACTAAAAGTGGTGGTGAAATTTCTTCATATGAAAACTTGTTTATATGCATATCTAGCATAAAATTAATTAAAGCTCTTTCTAATAAAGCAAAATTTCTATTAAGAATTACAAAACGAGATCCAGAAAGTTTAGAAGAATTTTTAAAATCAATTTGATTATTTTTTTCTCCAATATCAACATGAGATTTAATTGGAAAATCAAATTTTCTAATATTGCCATTACTGTACATCAATTTATTTGTTTTCTCATCTTGACCAATTGGAACATCTTCGTGAGCAATATTAGGTATGTTAGATAAAATATTAAAAATTTTATTTTGTAATTCACTTTGCATTTTAGAAAGTTTATCTATTACTATCGTTAATTTTTTTGATAACTCAAAATTTGCGGAATCTTTTGATTTAGACAGCAGTTTCTTTTCTTGTTCCTTTTTTTCCTTTTCTTGAATTAAGTTTCTATTTTCCTGATCAAGCTTAATTAAAGAATCAAATTCTATTAAACTATTTCTTTCAGATATTTTCTTTTTAAAATTCTCTAAATTTTTTCTAATATCTTTAATGTTATGCATCTCTATTTTTTTCTATAAATTTAACTGTAAGAATAGATAATTCATATAATAATAATAACGGTAACGCTAAACCAATCTGTGTAATCGGATCGGGAGGTGTTAAAATAGCTGCTATAGCGAAAATTATAACAATAACATATTTTCTTCTAAGTTTTAAATACTCGGAGTCGATAATGCCAATTCTAGCTAATAGACTTAATATAATTGGTAGTTGAAAGCTTATACCGAATGCAAATATCAATCTCATAATTAAAGACAAATATTCATTAACTTTTGCTTCAAGTTGTATTGGAATTATTCCTGGTTCTGCAACAGTTTCAAAAGTTAAGAAAAACTTAATCGCCAAAGGCATTATTAGATAATACACTAAACAGCCTCCCAAAATAAATAGGGTTGGCGTTGCAATAAGATATGGGAGAAGAGCTTGTTTTTCATTTTTATACAAACCTGGTGCTATAAATTTCCAGATTTGAGATAAAAAAACAGGACTAGATATAAAGATAGCAGCAAAAAATGCAACTTTTAAGTAAGTCAGAAAAGCTTCGTGTAAAGCTGTGAAGATTAATCTTCTATCTAATCCTTTTGACAATACAGCTTCTGAATATGGCTGAACAAGAAAACGATAAATCTCAGCTGAAAAAAAATAACATATCAAAAAAATAAATATTAAAAAAATAAAAGATTTAATTAGACGAGACCTTAATTCTGTTAAATGAGCGACAAAATTTCCTGAATTTGCATTTTGATTATTTTTTGTCTTCATTGTTTTTTTCTATATCTTTTGTTTTTTTTAAACTTGACGATTTATTATCCTCAATATTTGTAATTTGATTAAAATTAGATTGAACATCAGCAAAATATCTTTTAGCTGTTCTAGTCCATGACCCTATTTTTTTTAAAACTATTGGAAAATCTTTAGGACCTATAACAAGAATTGCTATAACTACTATAATAAGTAGTTCAAACCATCCAATTTGTGGCATTGAAGTTAATGTTTGTTAGAATTGTCTTGGTCGTCTGTTTTCTCATTTGAAGAGTCAGGCTCATCAGACATACCTTTTTTAAAACTTTTTATTCCCTTAGCCACGTCACCCATTAAGTCCGATATTTTACCACGACCAAACAAAAGGACGACAAGGACGACTACTACTGCTATTTGCCAAAAACCAATACTCATATCTTTCTTATATACAATATTTCTGTTTAAATAAATATTTAATTAATCAGAATTTGGAGTCTCATCTATAGCTTTTTCTATATTAGAGTAGATATCTTCCCTTTTATTTTGGGACTGTTCTTTATAAAATTTACCAGTTCCAAATATTGATGAATCTATAGTTGCTGTGTCTATTAAACCTGCGGAACTAAGTTCGTTTATCGTAGGTAAATCTGTTAATTTTTGTATGTTAAAGTGATGTAAAAAGTTCTCAGTAGTAGCATACTGGATAGGTTTACCAATTACTTCCTTTCTTCCAGCGGGCCTAACCCAGTCTAATTCGAGTAAAATCTCGATTGTATTAGTCCCAAATGCTACACCTCGAATTTCTTCTATTTCAGATCTAGTGACAGGTTGATGGTAAACGATTATTGATAAGGTTTCTAAAGTCGCCCGAGATAATTTTTTTTCAGTAGATTTTTGAAGCGACATTAGGCTTACTAAATCTTTAGAAGTTCTGAATGACCATTTATCTTTAATGCAAACTAAATTTATTCCTCTAGAATTATAGTCAGATTGTAAATTATTTAAAATTTTCTTAATATTATTTGTGCTTTGAACTCTTTTTTCGATAGTTTCAATGTCTAAAGGTTCATCAGCCGCAAACAGAATTGCCTCAACTTGTTTTTCTAGTTTATTTAAACTCTTTGGAAATTTAACAACATTATCTATTTTTTTTATTTTTTTTTCCATTTAAATAATCTTTTTTATAAGCAGTTTACCAAATATCTTTTTCTGCATAATATTTGTAGCACCTTGTTTAGTTAATTCTAAACTTGCTGCAAATATTCCAGCTAACCCACTTTTTTTTAATTTCTTATTTAAAGTAAATCCTTCAGGTATTAATTCTTCAATATCTTTCCATTCAGTAATATTGTTAAAATTATTTTTAATCTGTTTTATCCCCTCCTCAGCTGTAAAAACTGGGAGTTTAGGTATATTGACAGTTTGAAATGCCTTTTGCATTTTTATAGTAGCGTATGTTTTTAATAGTTCATATAAACTTACTTTATATATAGGTGTATTTATTGATTTAATTCCACCCTTCATACCTCTGTAAAAAATACTCAGGCCTATTCTATCTTTTTTTATAAGTTGATCAGACAATAATCTTATGAGCTCTAATTTTTTTAATTGGAGTTTAAGTTTTTCTGCTACTTCGAGTGCTTTAAAATCATCTTCTTCATCCTCTGGTAAAAGTAGTTTAGATTTTAAATATGCCAGCCAAGTTGCCATAAGTAAATATTCAGCCGCTAATTCTAAATTTAAATTAATAGACTCTTTGATGTATTCTAAGAATTGATCAGCAAGTTTGGTTATGGATATTTTTGTTAAATCTACTTTTTGTGTTTTAGCTAAATCTAATAATACTTCAAGAGGACCTGAATAATTTGGTATTTCAACAGATATAGAGTTATTCAAATTTGATTCCATAACCTAATTTTAACTTAAAAATTTATAAAATTCCGATGTTTTTTTTGCAGTAAATTTGTCTATAAATGGTATCTCTTTTACAAGTTTACCCATCTCTTTTGGTTTTCCTGCACAGTATAATACCAAATTACAACCTGCATCTAATGCTAACTTTGCGTTTTTATTTAAATTATAGTTGAGAGCCTTCATTGAGATGTCATCTGAAATCAAAATTCCCTTAAAACCAATTTCTTCTCTAATAATTTTTTTAATAATTATTTTGGAATGTGTTGTGTTATTTTTTTTGTCTATCTTGCTATATAAAATATGAGCTGTCATTGCAAAAAAACTAGATACTCTTTTAAAGCATTGAAAATCGGATGTTTTTAATGATTTTAAAGCATTTTTAACTATTGGCAGTTTAAAATGGCTATCCAAATTTGTTGAGCCATGTCCAGGTATATGTTTTACAACTGTAGCAATTTTATTGTTTTTATAAGTATGAACACATAAATTTCCTAATTCTTGAACAATTTTTGGCTCACTTGAATAGCTTCTGTTTCTAATAATTGTATGGGTATTTTTTTTTGTTAAGTCTAAAACTGGGGACGTGTTAATGTTAATACCTGTTTTTGTTAGAATTTTGGATATAGAGTTTATATATGATTTGTAAAATTGAGTGCCGATATGCTTGTTAAGTCTATAAAGATTACCAAAATATTTCTGATTATAGATTGAGTTGTCTAAAAAATTTGACAGTCTGGAAACACGTCCGCCCTCCTCATCAATTAAGATTGGAAATTTTTTATCTTTCATTAATTTTCTTATCTTTTTTGTAAGTTTTATCAATTGATTTTCTGATAAAATATTTCTTTTAAAAAGAATGACTCCCCATGGCTTATCTTTTTTAAAAATTGTCATCTCTTTAGTGCTCAAAGAAGGTCCTGAAATACTAATAATAATAGCTTTTCTTATCATTTTTTAAAAAGGTTCCAAAAATTTCTTTTTACCTTGTTATCTCTATCGTTATAACCTGAATTAAATTCTATGACATTGTCAGTATCATTTTTTAATAAAGGTAAATTTGATAAATTATCTTTAATTTTTGAATATATATTTGTTCGGTTAGAATTAATTTTTTCTCTATTATTATTAGAAAGATACATCGAGATAACAAAGAATATAAAAATAAAAGCAAATAAGAAAACTAATACTGAGATAAAATGTTTAATCATCACATTTTAGTAGGTAGTTGCACCCCTAATATTTTCATTCCATTTTCAATTGTTAAAGATACTAGCTTAATGATCAAAAGAGTATTTTTGTTTTTAATTTTTTCATTAATAATAAATTTATAATTAGCATCTTCGTTTCCTTTGCTCCAATAAGAGTGAAATAAAGTTGCAAGTTCATACAAATAAAAAGGTATACGATGAGGCTCAAGCTTAGTAGAGGCAGTTTCTATAACTTTAGGCCAATCTATAATTTTTCTGAAAAGATTCAATTCATGTTTATTTAGATTAAAATTATTTTTATCAATTTCAAATTTACTATTAATATCAACCTTTAAGGTTCGAAGTAATGAAGATATTCTCGCATAACAATATTGAACATAAAAAACAGGATTCTCTCTAGTTTTTTCTAGAATTTTATCAAAATCAAAATCTAGTTCTACATCGTTACTTCTATTCAACATCATGAACCTTATTGAATCTCTATCAACTTGATTTAAAAGTTCTTGAACTGAAATAAAATCTCCCGCTCTTTTTGACATTTTGTATGGTCTTCCACTTTTAAATAATTTGACAAGTTGACATACTTTACAGATTAAAATTGTTTTATTATTTGAAAGTGCTTTTACTGAAGCGGTAATACGTTTAATATAACCAGTATGATCCGCACCTAAAATGTTGATTAAATAGTTGTAATTTCTACTTATTTTATCCGAGTGATACGCAATATCATTTGCAAAATAAGTCCAGCTACCATCATCTTTTTGTAAAGCTCTATCAGTATCGTCCTCAAATAAAGTTGACTTAAAAATAAGTCTTTTAGTTTTTTTCCAACTTTTGCTCTCCTCTCCTTTAGGTGGATTTAAGTAACCGTCTTCAACAAATTTTTTTTCTCTTAAATTTTGAATTGCTTTTTCTACTAAATTTTTCTCAACTAATGATTTTTCGGAAACAAAATTATCGTGCGAAATACCTAGGGCTTTAAGATCTGTCTTAATAAGACTCATTGAATGTTTAAGAGATTGTACGCTCAATAAAGCAAAAGATTTTTTAAAATCTGTCAAGTTAATTTCTCGGTGCTCTTTTAAAATATTTTTTGCTATATCAATTACATAATCACCTGGATATAGATTTTCTTTATTGGGAAATTTCTCTTTGAATTTTATTTCTCGGAGCCTATAAAAAACAGATTCTGTAAAATTAATAATTTGATTACCATAATCATTAATATAATATTCTTTCGTTACTTTGTTGCCGTTAAAAATTAATAAATTGGCTAAAACATCTCCAAAAATTGCACCCCGGGAATGCCCTACATGCATTGGTCCTGTTGGGTTGGCAGATACAAATTCAATATTGTAAGTTTCATTTTTATTATTGGATCCATATTTTTTATTTACTTTTAGAATAGAATTAATTATCTTTTGATACATTTTTACAGAAAATCTAAAATTAATAAATCCAGGTCCAGCAATGCTTATTTCCGAAAAATCATCTAAATTTTCTAATAACAATTTTTTTATAGACTCTGCCAGATTAACAGGAGATCGTTTAGTTCTTCTGGCCAAAACTAATGCAATATTAGATGAAAGGTCAAAATTAAACTCTTGGGGTGGTGTTTCAAAAACAATACCAGAAAAACTAATATCAGATTCAATATTTAAACTATTGTTATTCAAGACAATTAAATCCTGTATTTTTTTTAAGTATATTTCAAAAATATTCATTTTAGAGAATTGTAAAGATTAATAGCATATCTGTCAGTCATGCCTGCTATATAGTCACAAATATTTCTTTCAAGATTATAATTTTTATAGTTTTTTTTACTTATATATTTTGATGGATTTTTTTTTATTTTAAAGAACAAAAACTTAATTATTTTCTTTCCCATGTTAGTTTTTTTTATAACATTTTTACTACAATACATTTTATCTCTTAGAAAAGACTTGATTTTCACATCAAAGCAATTCATTTCTTCGGAAAAATTTACAAGTAAATCTTTGTTATTGTATATATCTATGATTTTATTAATTTTTTTTTCTTTTATGTTTTTTTGCGTATTTACAATAATATCATTAACCATCTCATTGATTATATCTCTAATCATCTGTCGTATCATTAACTCAGTTCCCTTAGTTTTTATAAATTTTTTATGTTTGTCAATTATGTTAGACAGTATTGGAATGTTTTTTAAATCCTCAATTTTATATAAATTTGCTCTTAAGCCATCTTCTAAATCATGACTGTTGTACGCTATGTCATCTGAAATAGATGCGAGCTGAGCTTCTAAAGAAGCATTTTTTTCAAAATGAATTTTATTTTTAAAAAAATTTTTTCCTAATATTGAATCAAGTTTTCTCAAATTATTAATAGGACCATTATGTTTTACAAGACCATCGATCGTTTCAAGGGACAAATTTAATCCTTTAAAATTATAATATTTAGACTCTAATATATTAACTATTCTTAGTGTCTGAATATTATGATCAAAACCGCCATACTTATTCATACATTCATTTAAAACTTCCTCACCGGCATGTCCAAAAGGAGTATGGCCTAGGTCATGTGAGAGACTAAGTGTTTCACACAAATCTTCATTTAGATTAAAATGTTTAGCAAGAGTTCTTGCAATTTGCGCAACCTCGAGTGAGTGAGTAATTCTTGTTCTAAAATGATCGCCAGTGGTATTAACAAAAACCTGCGTTTTATGCTTTAGTCGCCTAAAAGCAGTTGAGTGTATTACCCTATCCCTGTCTCTTTGATAGGGTGTTCGAAGTGTGCTTAAAGTCTCATGGTAAATTCTACCCCTAGATTTAACTGGCGTAGCTAATTTTGAATAATTTGAACTTGATTTTTTTTGCATAAGAATTAGTAAAATTGTATAATACATTATTTACTAAATATGACTAATAAAATTCAGTTTACAGAAGAGGCTAACAAGCAAATTTTAAAAATTATATCTGAACAGGGAGAAAATTCTTATTTTAGAATATCAGTTCAGGGAGGTGGTTGTTCTGGCTTTAAATATAATTTTACCTTCGATGAAAAGATTGAAGAAGGTGACATAATTTTTAACAAAACTGTTATCGATAAGAGTTCATTAGAAATTATTAATGGTTCTATAGTAGACTACAAAAAAGAAATGATTGGCAGTTCATTTGTAATTGAAAATCCAAAAGCTACTTCTTCTTGTGGGTGTGGCCTATCATTCTCAGTATAGATAATGAAGATTGTTTCTTGGAATGTTAATTCTGTAAGAGCAAGAATAGATAATGTCCTGGAATATATTAAAACAGAAAAACCAGATATACTTCTACTTCAAGAAATCAAAACAGAAAATATAAATTTCCCATCTGAAGAATTTAAAAAAATTGGCTATAACTCATATGTGTTTGGTCAAAAGAGTTATAATGGAGTGGCCATCTTATCTAAGAATAAAATAGATAATGTCACAGTAGATTTTATTAAAGATGATCTAAAACAATCACGTATAATCTGTGGACACACTAAAATAAATCAAAAAAAAATTAAGTTAGTAAATATTTACGTGCCAAATGGAAACCCAATTAATACTGATAAATATAAATATAAAATTAATTGGTTAAATAAATTTTTAAAATCTGTAAAACAAAATTTAAAAAACGAAAAAAATATAATCATTTCTGGTGATTTTAATATAATACCCGAAGAAATAGATGTTCATGATCACACAAAATATTTGAACGATGCCTTGTTTAAAATTGAGATTAGAAAAATTTTTCGAGAACTATTAAACTACGGCTTTAAAGATGTTTTTAGATTTCTAAAAAAAACAAAACAAGAATACACATTTTGGGATTATATGTCCGGCTCATGGCAAAAAAATTATGGAATGCGAATAGATCATTTTTTAGTTTCAGATAATTTGTTAGAAAATATCAAGGATATTAAGATAAATAAGAAACCAAGATCTAAAACTAAACCTTCAGATCACACACCAATAGAAATTGAAATCATTTAACTCTGCCGTAAACATCTTTATATCTAACAATATCTGTCTCTTTTAGTACGTTTCCTAATTGAGCCTCAATAATCTTAACTTTTTTTTGGAATATATTTTCGATTCTGTGAACAGAACCTCTGGGTATAAAGATACTTTCATTTAATTCTTTGAAAAAAACTTTTTTCCCGACTGTTATTTTAGGCTTGCCAGCAATAATTGTCCAATGTTCCGATCTATGATAGTGTTTTTGTAAGCTTATAGAAGATTTACGATTAATTGTTAATTCTTTTAATAAAAATTTTTCTCCTTTAAAAAAATTTTTATAAAAACCCCACGGTTTATAAAAAGTATTTTTCTTAATTAAATTTCTTTTAATTTGAAGCTTTAGAATCTTAAAAATTTCAAACCAACTTCCAAGATCTGACCACGAAATGCTTAAACAAATTGAGTTTATCTCTTTAGCTTTTTCTAAAATTGCACAATCAAAAGATATTGGAATAATTTTATCAAAAAATATTTTGTTTAATTTAATTATTTTTTTTTTTGGTCTGATCTATTAAGTGATTTTAAACAGTGAAAAAATAATTTTTTTTGATATTCTTTGGCATTGTTTATTATCGAATCTTTTCTGGCTAGAACAATTCCAGAATTCCAAAGAGCTTTATTTTTTATGAGCTTAATAGCTAAATTTTTTTTTGGCTTTTCTATAAAATTAATTACTTTGTTAATATCTTTATTCACTTTCTGATTTAATAAATATCCGTAGTCCGATCTTGGAATTTTTGGTTTTATTCCAAATATAAAAATATTTTTATTGTTCAAATTTTTTAAATTTGAGTATAAAATTTTGTTAAATATATTTTTTTGTTGAATGAAATGATCAGATGGTAAGAATAAAATAGGTTGGTTTAATTTAATTTCATCTAATAGGGTCGAACTTATAATCGCTGCTGCTGTATTTTTTTTGGAAGGCTCTAAAATTATTTTATATTTAACTATTTTTCTTTTTTTTAGTGCTTTTGAAACTAAATCTATATAATTTTTATTAGTACTTATTATTGGTGGATCAAAGATATTACTTTTAATTCTATCAAGAGTTTTTTCAAAAAGAGTCCATCCTCCAAAGTCTATAAATTGTTTTGAAGGTACGTTATTAAATCCCGGAAAAAGTCTGCTACCAGAACCACCGCATAGTATTACTGGTTTTATTTTCATTAAATTTTTGAGTATTCTTTGACTTCCTTTTTCTTACCTGGGTGTGTTGGCGCTCCTAAATAAGCTGGTCCAACAGTCTGAGCATACTTCCACAATGTTCCTGAACCAAAATGGGGTTTTCTTGGTTTCCATTTTTTTCTTCTAGCTGTCAATTCTTTTGTAGACAATCGAACATTAATCGTTCCTTTTTTTGCATCTATATCGATTACATCACCATCCCGCAATAAAGCTAGAGGGCCTCCAAGGGCTGCTTCAGGGCCAACATGACCAACACAAAAACCTCTTGTTGCACCAGAAAATCTTCCATCTGTTATTAAAGCTACTTTTTCACCTTTGCCTTGGCCGTATATTGCTCCAGTTGTAGATAGCATTTCTCTCATTCCTGGTCCGCCTTTTGGTCCTTCGTATCTTATAATTATTACATCTCCATCTTTATATTTTTTATTTTGAACTGCAGACATTGCGTCTTCTTCATTATCAAAACATCTTGCTTTACCACTAAATTGTAATTTTTTTAAACCAGCTATCTTAACAATTCCTCCTTCTGGAGCTAAATTACCTTTTAAACCGACAACTCCACCATCTGGCGACAGTGGATTGTTATATTTTCTTAAAACTTTTTGGTTAATATTAAATTTTATTTTTTTTAAATTTTCTTTCATAGTCTTCCCCGTAACTGTCATGCAGCCACCATGTATATAACCACCATCCAAAAGAGTTTTTAATAACATTGGAACTCCACCTGCTTCCCACATATCTTTTGCTACATATTTGCCTCCTGGTTTTAAATCAGCAAGGTAAGGTGTTTTTTTAAAAATTTTAGCTACATCCATTAAGTCAAACTTTACTCCTATTTCGTTAGCAATGGCTGGTAAGTGTAATGCTGCATTAGTAGATCCGCCTGTAGCTGCAACAATCGTAGCAGCATTTTCTAAGGATTTTTTTGTCACTATGTCTCTCGGTTTAATATTTTTTTCTAATAAATTCATTACTGTCTTTCCACTCTCATAAGCATATTTATCTCTTTCTTCATATGGTGCTGGAGTTCCTGCTGAATATGGTAAAGCTAAACCAATAGCTTCAGAGACACACGCCATCGTATTTGCAGTAAATTGGCCTCCGCATGCCCCTGCGCTTGGACAAGCAACAAGTTCTAATTCTCTTAAATCTTTTGAGGACATTGTACCAGCCGAATGTTTTCCTACCGCTTCAAAAACATCTACGACAGTTACATCCTTGCCTTTATATCTGCCTGGTAAAATTGATCCTCCATAAATAAATACACTTGGTACATTCAGCCTAACCATGGACATCATTAATCCTGGTAGAGACTTATCACATCCTGCAATACCAACTAATGCATCATAACAGTGTCCCCTTACAGTTAATTCAGCTGAGTCAGCAATTATCTCTCTGGATATTAGAGATGATTTCATTCCTTCATGCCCCATTGCAATTCCATCTGTAACTGTAATTGTACAAAATTCTCTTGGAGTGCCACCAGATATTTTTACTCCTTTTTTAACTGACTGAGCTTGCCTCATTAATGCAGTATTGCATGGAGCAGCTTCATTCCATGTAGAAACAACACCAACAAACGGCTTGGCTACATCTTGTTCCGTTTCACCCATAGCGTAATAAAAAGATCTGTGCGGAGCTCTATCAGCCCCTAAAGAAGTGTGTCTACTTGGTAGTTTTTTTTTATTAAATTTAGTCATTAAATAATGCTTGATACAATACTTTTTAATTTAGTTTGTTCAATCCTTAAATCATTTAATAATTTTTTATCATTTAATACGATATCTTTTGGTGCTTTTTTTATATAATTTTGATTATTAAGTTTACTAATTAAAACATTAATTTTTTTATTTATCTCACTTTCTTTATTAATGAGCGCACTTTTTTGAGAAATTAAATCAATTTTTGTTTGAAATTTTAGACCAATTTTTTCATTTAAAACTATAATTTGAATTGCATTAGTGGGGGTGTCAGTTTTTTGTTTTACGTCATTAACCCTGCCAATTTGCTTAACAATATCTAAGTTTTTATTAATAATCACTTTAATTTTTTTACTTTCTTTAAAGAAAATAATGTCACAGTATTCCTTAGGGGGGATGTTGAGCTGAACCTTTGTTGATCTAATCGCTGTTATGATTTCTATTAGACTTTCAGTTTCACTCAAGCTTTTATTAAAGATTGAGTTCTTACTTGGCGTAGGCCAAGTAGAAACAATAAGAGCGGACTTAAAAAATTTATCAAATTTGTTTTCTTGCCACATAAATTCAGTAAAAAAGGGAATAAAAGGATGCAAAAGCTTAAGCGAGTTCATGAACATGTAAGATGAAAAAACAGCAGCCTCCTTTTTGGCATCATTATTATTTGAATTAAAAATAGGTTTTAAGAATTCTAAATACCAATCACAATATGAACCCCAAACAAAATTGTAAATTACTCTGCTAGCTTCATCAAATCTAAAATCTTCTAAATGTTTATTGACGAGATCTGTGGTTTTTTTAAATTCAGCATAAATCCATTGGTTAATTTTTAATTTAATCTTTTTAATATCAATATTTTTTTCATAAGAACATTTGTTAAGTTTTAAAAAATTATTTGCATTAGATATTTTGGTAATAAAATTTCTATAGCCAACTACACGATCCTTGGACAATTTAACGTCTCTGCCTGGAGACGCCATTGAAATTAATGTAAATCTTAAAGGGTCAGCTCCATATTCATTAATTAATTCTAACGGATCTATTACGTTACCTTTGGATTTGGACATTTTTTGTCCTTTTTCATCTCTTACAAGTGCGTGCACATAAACTTTTTTAAACGGAGTATCTTTTAGAAAATAGTTTCCCATCATTAGCATTCTAGCTACCCAGAAAAATATTATATCAAAACCAGTAACTAACACTGATGTTGGATAAAACTTTTTTAGTTCTTGAGTGTTTTCTGGCCATCCAAGCGTAGTAAAAGGCCAGAGAGCAGATGAAAACCACGTATCTAAAACATCTGTATCTTGAGTTAAAGTGTATTTTTTCTTTTTATAAAATTTTCTAGCAAGTTGATCTGCACTTTTTTGATTTTCAGCTGCAAAGATTTTTCCGTCATTACCATACCAAATAGGAATTCTATGCCCCCACCATATTTGTCTCGAAATACACCATGGTTCAATATTATTCATCCATTGAAAAAAAGTTTTAGACCAATTTTCTGGAAAAAAAGTTGTTTTATTTTTTTTAACTATTTCAATTGGTTTTTTTGCTAATTTTTTTGCATCTACAAACCATTGCTCGGTAAGTAAAGGTTCAATTATTGTGTTAGATCTATCTCCATAAGGTACTTTATTTTTAATAGTTTCAATTTTATCCAAAAAATCTAAATTTTTAAGTTCTGCTATAATTTTTTTTCTTGCTTCAAATCTATCAAGACCAATATAAGATTTAATACCATTATTGTTAATTGTTCCATCTTTTTCTAGAATATTAATTATTTCTAATTTATTTCTTTTTCCAACTTCATAATCATTAAAATCGTGTGCGGGTGTAATCTTCACAGCTCCAGTACCCTGCTCTGGATCTGCGTAGGCATCTTTAATAATTTTGATTTTTCTATTTACAATTGGAATATTTACATACTCACCAACAAAATTTTTGTATCTTTTATCTTTGGGATTAACTGCTATAGCTGTATCGCCCATCATAGTTTCTGGACGCGTAGTTGCGATTGTTATAAAATCTTCTGTATTAACAATTCTATATTTTATATAAAAAAGCTGAGATTGGACCTCATTTTGAACAACTTCTAAATCCGAAATTGCTGTTTTTAACTTAGTATCCCAATTAACCAATTTTTTATCTTTATAGATAAGTTTGTCATTATAAAGGGCTACAAAAACTTTAATTACAGCTTTTGACATATCGCCATCCATAGTAAATCTAGACCGAGACCAGTCACAAGAACACCCTAACTTTTTTAATTGTTCAAGAATCAACCCACCAGACTCAGCTTTCCAATTCCAAACTTTTTTTATAAATTCATCTCGACCGATATCGTTTTTATTAATATTATTTTTTGTTAAATTTTTTTCTACAATTGCCTGAGTGGCGATTCCGGCATGATCCGTTCCAGGTTGCCATAAGGTTTCATGACCATTCATACGGTAATATCTTACTAGCACATCTTGCAAACTATTGTTAAGAGCGTGCCCCATGTGAAGTCTACCTGTTATATTAGGTGGAGGAATAACTATAGAAAATGTTTTCTTGGATTTATGAGGTACCGGTTTAAATAAATCTTTCTTTTCCCAAAAATTATATATTTTTTTCTCTTGAACAGAATGATTGTATTTTTTAAATTCCATATAAAATTAAGCTAAAATGTTATAGTTTTATATCAAAGGAGCTAACTTCTTCAAATCATAGAATTTTCTTTAATGAGACAACTAAATGATTTAAATAGGGTTAATCAATACTCTGGCCACGTGGCGGAATGGTTACGCAGAGGATTGCAAATCCTTGTATCCCAGTTCGATTCTGGGCGTGGCCTCCAAGAAATTAGTTGTTTTATTTTTTTAAAAAAAGTATGTTGCTTTTTATTCCTCGGTAGCTCAGTTGGTAGAGCAGTTGACTGTTAATCAATTGGTCGCAGGTTCGAGTCCTGCCCGAGGAGCCAACTAACCAGTCTTTTCCAGCGAATCTGCATTCTTTAAAACTTGTAAAATTTTTTCTTTCTCGGTTTTAGACAGAGAGGTAAAGGTTTTAGTCAAAAAAGAATAATTTAACTCTTCAGGCATGGCCTCTTCTGAGCCAAAAGCTTTGTAATCTTTATACTCCTCATAAAAATAAGTAATAGGAACTTTTAAAAACTGTGAAATTTGCATCAAACGTGCTGAGCTTACACCGTTGGTACCTTTTTCATATTTTTGAATTTGCTGAAACGTTACATTTATTGCTTCTGCAACTTTAGTTTGGGTTAAACCCAAAGAAAGTCTTTGCATTCTTAATTTTTTACCTAAATGTATATTAAAATTATCTTCCATTTATTCTCCTAAATATTGTTTTAAAATATAATTCAATATGAAAACTTAATTAATTACAAGATTTAATATTAACAATATAAAAATATTTTGAGGCAAAAAAACTCAAAAAAAGGTTTAAAAGTATTGACATATGTGAAAAATTATCAGTAATAATCTTATCTTCTCAAATCTTTTAATCTGTATTCCCAATAACCAGACTTATCAAACGCAGCTTTTATCCATAACAATGTGCTTTCGTCATACCAAATATCAGTATTTAATTTTTTATTGTCAGGCAGACTCTGATCTGAAGATTTAAAATTAAAATGTAAAGCATTATAAATTTGATCGCCAATTTTTATTTCCTCTTTACCAACAAAAGTTACATTTTGTTCAATAACTCTTCCTGAAATAGCACTAATTTGCTGTTTAGATTTGACTATTTCGTGATTCCACCATGTACCTACTATAGAATCTATTAAAGCACTGCCTTTGTAAGAAGAACCATCAATAATAAGCTTATTCAAAGTAGGATTTACACTTATATTGACATATTTTTCTTTTTTATTTTGATTAGTTGTAGAAGAAAATTTAAAAAATTTATTATCTTTATATATTTCTTCGCTTTCAGCAAAATATTTATAAAAATCAACACCAAGTTTGGTAATTTTAAAATTTACTTCACTTTTAACAGTTAAGGTATTATCTTTTCTTAAAAAATCGTATTTATGGTAACCAATTAATTTGTTGTTTCTAAATAGCTCATATTCTAGATATTTAAAACCTTCGTAGTGACCAACATGACCAATAGCTTTGAAGCTAAAGAAAAATAAAATTATAATTGAAAGGCTAATTTTTTTCATATATTTAAAAATATGGATAACTTCAGTATTTTAAAACAAATTGGAAATACACCATTAATTAAATTAAAACAAGCATCAGAATTGACTGGGTGTAATATTTATGGCAAGGGAGAGTATTTTAATCCTGGCGAATCTATAAAAGATCGAGCGGCTCTATTTATTATTGAGGACGCTATAAAAAAGAAAAAAATTCAAAAAGGTGGAATTGTTGTAGAGGGTACAGCAGGTAATACTGGAATAGGCTTAGCTATAGTTGCAAAAGCTTATGATTTAAGTTTAAAGATTGTAATTCCAAAAACTCAATCTATTGAAAAAAAACAAATATTAAAAGAACTAGGGGCAGAGTTAATTGAAGTAGATGCGGTACCATATACAAATCCAAATAATTACATTAAACAGTCCAAAAAAATTGCAGATGATCTATCTGTTAAAAATACAAATGGGGTTTTGTGGGCCAATCAATTTGATAATACAGTAAATTCTGAAGCACACATTCAAACAACTGCTGAGGAAATATGGACACAAACTGCTGGTCAAGTAGATGGATTTATATGTTCTGTTGGTACAGGTGGCACTTTGGCTGGAGTTTCAATTGGATTAAAGAATAAAAATAAAAATATCAAAATTGGTTTAGCTGATCCAATGGGTTCATCTTTATACTCTCACATAAAATTTAATAAACTAGAGAATTCTGGAAACTCAATTACAGAAGGAATAGGAACTGCTAGAATTACCAAAAATTTTGAAAAAGCTTTAGTTGATGAAGCATTTCAAATTTCTGATGAAGAGGCATTAAATATAATATTTAAATTAAAAGAAGAACAGAATATTAGCCTAGGTGGCTCATCGGGAGTTAATATTGGTGGTGCAATTCGACTAGCAAAGCAGTTAGGTCCTGGTCACAATATTGTAACAATACTTTGCGATCCAGGTAAGCGATATGCTAGTAAAATTTACAATAAAGAATTTTTAAAAAGTAAAAATCTACCTATACCTAGTTGGTTATAATATCTGGCTTAGAAAAAGTTTCGTTCTGTCTGATTTAGGATTATCAAAAAAGTCTTTAGTTTTTGCTTTTTCAACGATACAGCCTTCATCCATAAAAATCATATTATCGGCTACCTCTTTAGCAAAACCCATTTCATGAGTTACTACAATCATGGTCATTCCACCTTTTGCAAGGTCAACCATAACATCTAAAACTTCCTTAATCATCTCAGGGTCTAATGCTGAAGTTGGCTCATCAAACAACATAATTTTAGGCTCCATACATAAAGCCCTAGCAATCGCAGCTCGTTGTTGTTGACCACCAGATAATTGCCCTGGAAATTTTAGCGCCTGGTCTTCAATTTGTACTCTTTTTAAATTTTCCATTGCAAGTTCTTCTGCCTTTTTTTTTGATAGTTTTTTTACCCACATTGGTGCAAGTGTACAGTTGTCTAGAATGGATAAGTGTGGAAATAAATTAAACTGTTGGAATACCATTCCAACTTCAGCTCTAATGATCTCTATATTTTTTGTGTCTTCTGAAATTTCAGTGTTATCTACTACTATCTTTCCTTCTTGATGGTTTTCAAGTCTATTAATACATCTAATTAAAGTAGATTTACCTGAGCCAGAGGGTCCACATATTACAATTTTTTCTTGAGTTTTAACTTCAAGATCAATGTCTTTTAAGACTTGAAATTTATCGAACCATTTATTTACTTTTTTTAATTCTATTATATTTGACATTTTATCTTTCAGTACTTAACTTTTTTTCCAGGTTTTGGCTATACCTACTCATTGCAAAACAGATAACCCAAAAAACAAATGCTGCAAAAACATAGCCTTCTGTTGCCATGCCTAGCCACTTAGGATTAGTTTTTGCTAAACCTATCATACCTGCTAATTCTAGCAACCCTACAACAAAAATTAATGGTGTGTCCTTTACTAATGCTAAAAAAGTATTAGCAATACCTGGAATTACTAATTTTAAAGCTTGAGGTAAGATTATTAAAAAATGCATTCTCCAATAACCCATTCCTAGAGATTTGGCTGCATCATATTGACCTCTTGGGAGAGCTTGAAGACCTCCACGCACAACTTCAGCCATATAGGCTGCTTCAAATAAAGTTATAGCAATAATTACTCTCATTAATTTATCCATATAAGTACCGTCTGGTAAAAACATTGGAAACATAACTGCAGACATAAACAAAACAGTTATTAAAGGTACGCCCCTCCACAATTCTATAAAACTAATTGAGGAATATTTTATTGCAGGTAAGTCTGATCTTCTTCCTAACGCTAAAAAAACTCCAATTGGAAAACAAAAAATTAAAGCAAAAGCTGAAACTATAAAAGTTAGAGATAGACCTCCCCAAGCTCCAGTCTCAATCCATTTTAAACCAAATAAACCACCTGATATTAAGTTTAAAGCTATTATTGGAAAAATAAAAAGTAAGAACAAAATTATATATTTCTTAAATTTCTGAGGTAAAACAAAAATAGAGATAATAGATCCAAACAGAATTAAAAAAGAAATATTAATTCGCCACTGTTCAGCATTTGGGTACATTCCATACATAAATCTATTAAACCAAACTTTGACAAATACCCAACATGCTCCACCGCCTGTACAGTCTTCTTTTGTACTACCTAAAAAGTTAGCATCAAAAAAAGTCCAATTTAGTGCAGGCGGAACGTATTTTAGTAAAATAAAAATTACAATAAGAGATAAAATGGCGTTAAAATTACTAGAGTTCAGATTTTTGTTAATCCTATCCAAAGTTTTGTTGCCGCTATATTCAATTCTTACAAAATGTAACCCTAATGTTCCTAAAATCAAAGGGCTTAGATAGCTAATTGTACTTGGTAAAAATTCAGTTATATTTACTTTTAAAAAAGTGTTACTAAAAATATCATAAAATCCAATTAATAATAAAAAAATACCTACCGCTAAGTAATTTTGAAGATTTTCTTTATTTGGTTTTAATATATTTAAAGTCATTTTTATTTCTCTTTAATTGCAACGCTTTGGTTATACCAGTTCATGAAAAACGAGATTGAGAGACTTAAAAAAAGATAAGTTCCCATTGTGATACTTACAATTTCAATTGCCCTACCCGTTTGCATTAATGCTGTTCCTGCAAAAACAAGGACAAGATCTGGATAAGCAATTGCAGCTGCTAGAGAAGAATTTTTAGTTAAGTTTAAATATTGATTGGTTGTAGGTGGAATGATTATTCTTAAAGCTTGTGGTAAAACAACAAGCTTTAAAATTTGTGTATTATTTAATCCGATTGAAGCAGCAGCCTCTTTCTGCCCTTTTCCTATACCAACAATACCAGCTCTAACATTCTCGGCTATGAATGTGGCTGTATACATAGATAAAGCTAATGCTAAAGACATCAGTTCAGGAATTATGCTAACGCCTCCACGAAAATTAAAAATTGTTGTAGACATTTGTTCTAAAACAGGAATTTCAAATTCAAGAGTAACGCCACCAAATAGAAAACTTAAAGCTGGGATTACGAATAATAGTCCTATACCAAAATAGAATGTCGGAATATGCTTGCCAAACTCTTCTCTTTGTTTTTTTGCGTATCTTGAAACAAAAATAATAGCAACAATTGAAGCTATTATAGAGTACAAAAATATAGAAAAATTATTCCATATAAATTTTGGTACGTACCAACCTTTAACAGTTAAATATGAAATATCGTAGAAATTGATAGCATTTTCTGGAAGAGGAAGTGCTCTTAAAGCAGCAAAATACCAAAAAAATAACTGTAGAAGCAAAGGTATGTTTCTGAATACTTCAACGTAAACTTCTGAAAATTTTGCTACTAGAAAATTAGAAGAAAGTCTCCCTATGCCAATAGTAACACCAATTAAAGTTGCTATTAAAATACCAATAACTGAAACTAAAAGAGTGTTTAATAAGCCAACTAAAAAGGCTCTAGCATAAGAATAAGAGCCATCATAATCTATTAATGAAAAGCCTATATCAAAGGATGCTTCTTGGGACAGGAACCCAAACCCAAAAGCTATTCCCCTATTGCCCATATTAACTTGAGCGTTAAAAGTAAAATAGCTTATTCCCAAAACAATAAACAATAACGTTAATACCTGGGGTATTAATCTCTTCTTGTTTTTAATGTCTATTTGGAAACGTTTTAGATTCATTTTCCCACAATAAAAAAAAGGGCTGGATAAATCCAGCCCTTTTAATTTTAATTTATATTTAAATTATCTAGCTGGTGCTACGTAAAGTATACCACCTTTAGTCCATAATTCATTTGGACCTCTGTCAGGCATAATTCCAGTGCTAGCTATGTGTTTTTCATAGATTTCACCGTAATTACCAACTTGCTCGATAATTCTTAAACTCCATTCATTATCTAAACCGAATGCAGAACCTAGCTCACCTTCAGAACCAACTAATCTCTTAATTTGTGGGTTTTCTGAGTCTTTTAGGCTAGATGCATTTGATGAGTTAACACCATATTCTTCAGCTTCGATCATAACATTTAAAGACCATCTTACAATGTCTTCCCAAACAGCATCACCTTGACGTACAACTGGTCCAAGTGGCTCTTTAGAAATAGTTTCTGGCAATACTTTATGCTCATCTGGATTGCTCATTTTTGTTCTTTGAGCTGCTAAACCAGATTTATCAGTAGTATAAGTATCACATCTTCCAGCATCATAAGCAGCTACAACTTCATCAGCTTTTTCAAAAGCAATTGGTTCATAACTTATGTTGTTAGAATTAAAGAAATCTCTCATATTTAATTCAGTAGTAGTTCCTGTATTTGTACAAGCAGAAATACCATTTTTAAAATCTTTAACTGAATTAATTCCAGAGTTTTTTCTTACCATGAAACCTTGACCATCATAGAAGTTAACGCCAACAAAAGTTAAACCAATGTCAGCATCTCTTGATAATGTCCATGTAGTGTTTCTTGAAAGAATATCGATTTCACCAGCTATTAAAGCAGTAAATCTTTCTTTCGCACTTAACGGAGTATATTTAACTTTGTCTGCATCACCTAATACAGCAGCAGCAACAGCTCTACATACGTCAACGTCTATACCAGACCAATTTCCAGCAGCATCAGCATTAGAAAATCCTGGTAGTCCTTGAGAAACTCCACATTTTACAAAACCAGCTTTTTTTGTATTGTCTAAAGTTTTAGATTTTTTTGAATTATTACCACCACCTTGTTGCGAACACGCAATAAGCACGAATGATGCAAATCCTACAAAAATCAAATTTTTAAAAGTTTTTAACATTTTAAGGTACCCTTTCTTTCTTTTTTGTTTATGTATTTTGATCGATCAAAATAATACCTTTACATTAGTTAAAAAAACTTACCGTGCAAGTACCTATATTCGCTTGTCCGCTTGGGTTAAAAAGAGGGACTACATATAGTATTGAAAGGTTAACTTTGACAATATCTTGAAACACACACCTTATAAAGAAATTTTATTTTTTGTTAAAATTTGGAGAGGTAAGCTCAAACAATCTACTTATAGTTCTTTTATATGGTTCGGCTAATCGTCTAGAAGAGGTGTAATTGTTTAGGTTGAAATTAGAACTCACCATCATTGATATTTTTTTTTCATAAAAGACGTCAACCAAAGTAATAAATCTTTGTTGTTGATTGATCATTTCGTCGTTAAAATTTGGGATATCATCTATAGTTACAAAATTACATTTATCAGCAATAGCTATGTAATCTTCTGCCCCAAAATTAACTTCGCACAGCTCTTTAAAATTAAATCTAGCAACCCCTTCAAAAAAATAATTAAGTGTAAATAATCTTCCTTTAATTTCTAATTTAACCATAGATTTTTTTTTATTTTTAGTTAGTTGTCTAAAAATTTGATTAACTTGAAAAATTGTTTGTTCATTTAATGGATGAAAGTAACGTTCAAGTTTTAGTTGACCTGACCTTCTATAATCTTGATTTATTTCAAGTTGATGTTCTATACAGAATTTTTCAATAATTTTAACAAAAGGTATAAACTGTTCTCTTTGTAATCCATCTTTATATAAATCTATAATTTTTATATTTGAAGAAATCAAAACTTTAATATTTTGCTTAAATATACTTTCAAATAATCTACCCAGGATCATAGCATCTACAATATTAGTTACTTGGAACTCATCTAAATAGATAAGTTCAATTTTTTGTTTTAACTCTTTTACAAAAAAATCAATTGAGTTATCTTTTTCATTTAATTTGTTAGTATGTCTAAAGTCATGGAAATTAATCATAAATTCATTAAAATGCATTTTCTTTTTTGGAATGATTAAATTATCAAAATAGAAGTTTAACAACATTGTTTTTCCAACGCCTACATCTCCGTGTAAATAAAATCCTAATTTTTGAGCTGGTTGAGTAAATATTCTGAATAATATGTTGTTAGAAAAATTTTTTTTATTAAAATCAACTAATAGCTCTAGAGTCTTTAATTGTTCTTCATTTTGTTGAAATTTATTGTCTAAACAGTATCGTAGAAATTGTTTTTTCAAGTGACTATTAGTATTTATTAATATTTAAACAGAAATTAACTAATTATATATTAATTAAAAAAAATAGGATAGCTTCATAATTCTTTTATGAGTGACATTAAAAAAAACGAAAAAAAAACCGATTCCGCGCTATTTGATAAAACTTTAAGGCAAATTGAAAAGACTTTAGAGGAACTTGACGGAAAAATTGATTCTCAAGAAGAATTACGAATAAATGAAAAAAAACAGGAGGAAAAATCTACCAATAGTGAAGAACATGCAATTGATAATACACATTTAAATATGGAGGAGTTACACAGTTTTAGTTCGGAAGGCAAAATTAAAATTAAAGAGAAAATTTATTTCAGTTTTTATACTTACTTGGCTTTAATTATAGGTATAATATTTGCAACTTATGAAATATTAAATGTATCAAAGAATTTAATTATTTCAAAATATCCTATCACAGAACCATACATTGAATATTTCTACGAAGTTATTGAGATTTTAGCTTATGTGGTTATGAATATAGTTAGCCTTATAAAAAATTTATTTTAAACTGGTGCGCCCTGGAGGATTCGAACCTCCGACCCTCGGTTTAGAAAACCGATGCTCTATCCAACTGAGCTAAGGGCGCTCTTTAAAGTTAATTAAATATAATTTAAAAATAAGCAAAATTAGATTTAATTTTTTAGTTTTATTAGAAACAAACTATATGATCAATAACAATTGGTCTTTTAATTCCAAATTTTTCTTCGACCTGATGTTGGTGAATGTGATGCGAATGAACGAATACTGGAATCGTTAAATTATTTTGTGTTTTAAGAGTATAAATGAAATTTGTACCCCTGAATTGTCTATCTACCACTTCAAGCTTTAAGTTGCTGCTATCATCGTGTTCTAAATCTTCAGGTTGTATTAAAAGCTTAACATCTGATCCTTTTGGATAGTGTTTAATGAAATTTCCTTTAATTGTTCCTAAATCAGAACTCTCTAAACTATTTTCTCCAGTGACTTTAGCGGGTATCAATGTTCCTCTGTTTAAAAAGTTTACAACCTCAATAGAATTGGGAAAATGATATACGTTATATGGATCGTCATATTGTTTAAGTTGACCATCTAAAATAATTCCACATTTGCTCCCTAGATAAAATGCTTCATAGGAGTCATGCGTTACAATAACAGTTGTGATCTTATTTTCAGTTAGTACTTTTTTTAATTTTACTTGTATTTCTTCTTTAAAATTTTGATCAACGTTTGACAATGGTTCATCAAGTAATAATAAATCTGGATTAGAAAGCAAAGATCTAGCTAGTGTTGCCCTCTGAGCTTCACCTGAACTTATTTGATGAGGAAATTTATCTTTGACATGATCTATGTGTAGAAACTTAACAACGTCATCAATATTTAAATTGTTGTTCTTACTGCTATTTCTTTCAGCTCCAAACTTTATATTTTGAATAACATTGTAATGTGGAAATAGTGAATTGTCTTGGAATGCTAAAGATATATTTCTTTTTTCTGGCTCTAAATGAATGTCTTTAGAGGATATTACTTTATTATTTAGTATAATTTTCCCAGATTGAATTTTTTCTAAACCAGCAATAGTTCTTAATATAGTGGTCTTACCTATTCCTGAAGGACCTAATAAACAAACAATATCTCCTTTATTTTCAATTTGAAGAGAAACATTGTTAACTTTATTTTTAGTGCTGGCAATAAAAGTAACGTTGTCAATTTCTAAAAAATTTTTACTCATATATTTTAGTCCTTAAGAATATATCTAGATGTAATCAAAATAAAGAAACTTGCAATAATAATTAAAAATAAAGACGGCGCTGCTGCTGCCTCAAGTAGATCTTGAGACGCAAAGATATAAGCAGTTGTTGCGAATGTTTCAAAATTAAAGGGTCTCATTATTAATGTTATTGGTAATTCTTTAATAATTTCAATGGCTATTAAAACACCTATTAAAAGCACTGAATTTTTTAAATAGGGAACATGGATTTTAGTAAAAGTCTTATATTTTGAATAGCCTAACAAATAAGCACTTTCATCTATAGAGTAGTTAATTTTTAAATAACTAGATTTTATACCGTTACTAGCTAGTGAATAAAATCTAATAAAATAGACCAAGGTTAAGCCAAGAATTGATCCAATAAAAATTGATTTGATCGTTTTTATTCCAAAAAAACTAATAATATTATTATCAAACCAAGAAATAAAAGTGATAAAAGCAATGGCTAAGATTATTCCTGGTATGGCATAACCAGAAACAGAAAATGTAGTTAGTGCATCTAACAATTTACTTTTAGTTACTCTGTTTCCATAGTTTGAAATAAAACTTAAGAAAATTAAAACAATACTTGATAAAAAAACTAAAAAAATTGTGTTTAAAAATAATTTTATCAAGTTCAAATCTGCTAGATGTTTTGGGAAACTCACTGTCCAATAAAGCATTTGCATAACTGGAAATAAAAAACTGATAAAAAATATTAAAAAACAAAATGAAAACGCTAAAATTGATTTTTTTCCAGTAAGTTCGATAGAGGCCTTTTTTTTTATTCCACTTTTAGTTGGCGTGTGATACTGGGCTTTTTTTCTAGAAAGATTTTCTAAAACAAATAAACCCAGAATAAATAATAATAGGTAAAAAGATAACCTATTTGCAAGAGTTAAATCGTCAAAAGTAATCCATGCATTATAAATTCCTGTTGTTAATGTAGAAATACCAAAAAAAGAAACTGAACCAAAATCTGAAAGAGTTTCCATTGCAACTAAGGAAAGTCCAGCAACAATGGCTGGTCTAGCTGAGGGTAAAATTATATTAAAGAATGATTTCTTTTTAGAAAAACCTAAGTTTTTTCCAAGCTCAATTAGATTTTGAGATTGATAATAAAAAGAAGCTCTGGTTAAAACATAAACATATCCAAACAATGAAAAAGAAATTGACAAAATTGCTCCCACCATGCCGTCAAATTTTGGTATATATAAATTATAATTAGCTTCTCCAAATAAATTTTTTAAAATTGAAAAAGCGGTTCCGTAATTTTCAAAAAAAGCTGTTAATGAATATGCGTAAATATAAGCTGGCACAGCAAAAGATAAGATTAGGGCCCATTTAAAAAAATTGACTCCAGGAAAATTATAGAAAGAAACTAAATAAGAGCACGTAACACCAATAAGAAAAGTTAAAATTAAAACTCCCGCAAGAAGAACAAATGAGTTCAATATATACTCAAAGAGAAAGGTATTTTTTAAAATTGATGAATAACCACTAGTAGTTTCAAAAAAACTAAAAAAAACAGTTATTATTGGAATGGCTACAACTATAGATATTAGAAGAGAACTTAAATACCAAAAATTAATTTTTTTTAAAAACATTTATAATGTGCCCATAACACATTTAATGGGGTAATTCATTAAAAGTAAATATGGGCACTTTCGGAAAAAAATTAATTAACCTTCCTCCGTTTATCTATATTGATTTTTTTACACTCTGATAAAATTTCATGAATTGTTGATTGTGGAGACAATAAACTACATTCATCATCAGCTGAGTTATTTAAATCAATATTAAATAAATCTTTTTTCATGTCTCTTACGAGAAAATAAATGGAATGGTATCTTTTTATTTCCATTTTGCAGCTAACATTACCTCTAATGCATCAGCTTGTTTTTTTCCGTAAGAAACTACTTTAGTTTTAAGATCTTGTTTAAAGTTAAGACCCATTGCTTTGATCAATTTATGAGGTTCTACACCCTCAATAATTGGATATTCATAAGTGTTATTAACTATGTGCTGTTGAGCCTCTTTAGTTAATAAAAACTCAAGTAGTTTTATTGCATTAGTTTTATTTGGAGCCGTTTTAACAACTCCTCCTCCACTAATGTTCATGTGAGTTCCTCTGTCTTCTTGATTTGGAAAGAAAGGTAAAACTTTTTTTGCTGCAGCTTTTTGTTCCTCACCTTTGCTACCTGACAACATTAGTGCGTAGTAATAAGTGTTTGCTACTGCTAAATCAGCCTCTCCAGCTGCTACGGCTAGAATTTGAGCTCTATCATTTCCTTTTGAGTCTCTGGCCATGTTAGCTACTACACCTTTGGCCCATTTTGCTGTAGCTTTTTTTCCATTATTTTGAACTAATGAAGCAACAAGTGACTGGTTATAAACATTGTTAGATTTTCTAATTACTATTCTATTTTTCCATTTTGAATCAGCAAGATCTTCATATTTCATACCATTAAGATCATTTGCATTCACTCTCTCTGGTGAGTAATAAATAATTCTCGCTCTTTTTGCTATCCCAGTCCAATTATTAGATCTTAGGTTAGAAGGAACTGCTGATTTGATTTTTGATGACATTGAATTTTGAAACATGCCGGCAGCATCGAACGCACCAAGTCTACCTGCGTCAGCAGTAATATATAAATCAGCCTTAGACTCAGCACCCTCCTCTGTTATTCTTTTTTGAAGTGCTTTATCTTTTCCAGATACAACATTTACCTTAATTCCAGTTTTTGCAGTAAATTTTTCATAAAGTTGAATATCTGAGTCGTAATGTCTTGAGCTAAAAACATTAACTTCATTTGCATACAGAGATGTAAAACAAATTGTTAATGCCAAAGCTATTAGTGTGATTTTTTTCATTATAGTCCTTTTTTGTAATTGATAATTACTCGCAATATAATGATAATGATTATCAATGTCAATTAATTGAAAATGATTCTTAACTACAAATTGACGCATTATTAGAAGCTGATGTGTGGGATAGTCTAGAATTAACTGTCAGGATGCCTGACTTTAATCGATAGAATCAATCTTAGTTTCTTTTTTTTGATCTTCCACGTCAGAAGATGTTTTCTGAGTGGATATTTTAGCAACAATATTACTCTTAGAAAGAATTTCATTAAGCTGATTTATAGCCGATAAAAGATCTAATTTATTGGTTTCATAATTGACTATTTGCTCTTTCGTTATTTTTAGTCTTGTTTTAAGCTCGTTATTTTCGATAATTAATCTCTCATAGTTTTCTTTATAAACTTTAGATTCTCTTTCAATTTTAATTGATTTTAGCTCTAGTTCCAAAAAAAGTTGCTTTTGTTTCTCAACTTGCTTGTAAATAAATTTAAGATTTTCTTTAGTGTTATTTTCAAAACTTTTTAAGCCCTCTCGCTCCTTAGCAATGCTGTCAGTTTTTGACAATAAAGGCTTATCTTTTTTTAGATGTTCAATTTGTACGAGTAGTTTTTTTTTTGTTTCTTCTAGATTTTTAATTTTATTATTAAAATCAGAAAATTTTTGAACCTCATTTGTTTTATTCTCTACAACTTCTTCTGTAAGAATTAAAGCATTTTCACTATCAGATTCAACGTGCTCAACCTGAGTAGAAATAACTTCAGAAGAAACAACCAGAGATTTTTTATATTTTTCTGCTTCAAGAATAAGTCTATCAACGTCGGGTGGGATGCTTAGATCATGATTTAATTCAGGGGTAAAGCTTTCTATATTTTTTATTTCAATTTTTTTTTTTTTAGGCTTTGCATTAATTTCATCAATGGCGTTAAGAATATTAATAATATTATTTTTATTGTCCATAACAAATAATAGTTATTAAGAAAAAAGATACAACAACTATAAAAAGTTATCTGTTGATTGTTTTTTTAATTATACGACTAATTAGAATATCTTTTTTATTAGAATTTAAGACTAAAACATTTTTTTTAGTTTTAAAGAATTTGATGTAATTTTGTATTTGGTGTTTTAACACATTGTCTGGTAGTTCACGTTTTCTAGATTTTATAGTTTTTAAGTCTGTGTTAAGAAAAATCCAAAGATTAGGTTTTGGAAAAAAATTTAAAATAAATTTAGTTAAATTCTTTGAAAGATTGTGTTTATATCGTAAAGGATCAATGAGTATATCGTGAGCGTATCTATCAAACACATATATTTTACATTTATTATTTATTATAAAAAAAAACTTATAAGAAATAAGCCAGGAGATAATTCTTATAAAACTTATTGTAAATGAACTTTTTTTTAATAAATGAGGGTTTCTAACTACTCTCCTTCTATCTTTGAATAAAATATATGGCTTTAAATGTAAATATTTTGATTTTTTTAGTTTTTTATTAAGACTTTTGGCAATAGTTGTTTTTCCAGATCCATCAACGCCCATTATTGAAATTATAAGTTTATTATTTAATTTAGTCATTTTAATTGTAGAAAAGTGATGTTAAATTTATAATAAAGATATTGATATAAAGATACATTTTCAATAAAGTTTTTATTAAATGAGGGCTGTAAGCATTAAAAAAAATACTCTTAAAACAATTAGACTGGCAGAGATTTCTCTAAAAGATTTTACAGACAAGGCAAAAATCGAAGTTTTAAACTGGTTTTCGATTAATCCAGGCCATTGGATTATGCTTCACATGGTTATGATTGCTTATTTAAAAAATCAAACTATTACTAAAAATCAGCTAATAAAATTTGTAGAAAAATCTTACTTAACTTCAAACTCTTACATTGATGCTGCTGTTAAAAAAAATTATTTCAAAACTATAAAAAATACTAATGATAAAAGATCAATTTTTATTCTACCTACTGAATTAACAGTTAAAATATTTGCTGAATATGTTGATAAAAGAGCTTGGTTATACAAAGACGTAAAGTAAACTATGAAGAATATTTATACCTGGGCAGCAAGACCAGCAAAAAGAAACACGACTGTAAGTGATATTATTGCAGCTAAAGGAAAAAAAATTTTAACACAAGTTACGGCAAATACATCCTTAGAAGCTAAAGCGGCAGAAGAAGCAGGATTTGACATGATCATTGGAAGTGCATCCAATGTGAAAAAAGTTAGAGAAGGATCAAAAGTAATTTTTTATACAGCAGCTTTAGAACTACATAATTACCCCACATCCAACGATGTTCTAAGAGGTGCTTTTAAAGCTTTAGAAAATGGAGCTGACGCTGTAATGACAGCTCGAAGTATGGATGTTGTTACGATTCTAGCAAAAGAAGATGTACCAGTAATGGGTCATTTGGGTTTAGTACCAAGAAAATCTACTTGGGTTGGTGGATTAAGAGCTGTTGGTAAAACAGTCGATGAAGCTTTCGAATTATATAAAAAATTCAAAAGACTTGAAGAAGCTGGTGCATTTGCAGCAGAGTGTGAGGTTATTCCTGAAAATGTTATGGGAGAAATTTCTAAAAGAACTAATATTACAACTATCTCGCTTGGTTCAGGAAAAAATGCTGATGTAATGTATTTATTTATGAATGATATATGTGGTGAAGATGAAAAAGCACCAAGACACGCCAAGGCTTATACAAACTTAAAAAAGATGAAAGATAATATCGAACTTGAAAGAGTTAGAGCTCTTAAAGCTTTTGTTAAAGATTGTTTAGAAAGTAAATTTCCAGCATCTGAAAACTCTGTAAATGTTGATAATAAAATTTTACAAGAATTTTTAAAAAAAATATAAATCTAACTCTTTTTAATAGGAATAGTTGGGTGTCGTGTAGTTGATCTTACAATATTTACACCTAGCTGAGCTTCACGTAAAATTATATATAGGCCTGCTCCAATTATTAGCACACCTCCAAAATAAATATTCAGACTGGGTATATCTTTAAATACTAAATAACCAATAATTCCTCCAGCAATAATCTGTATATACTGCGCAGAAGCAAAGATTGATGGTGGTAAATGCCTTGCTGAATTTATAACAAATATAATTGCAACTCCTCTTAATACCCCTGCTCCAAAGTTTATCATCAAATCATCGATTGGCATTGGTTTGTAAAAATTAAAAGCTATAACTGAAGAAAATAAAATCATAAATAATTTTCCGTAAATAAGAAAAGAGAATAGACTTTCTTGATGTCCGTATTTTCTAACTATTAGATAGCTAATTGCAGGAAAAAAAGGCATGAATATAGCTATCAAGCTAATCTTGCTAAATTCACTGTTAAATGGATCTATGGCAATAATAGCTCCAATAAAACCAACAATTGTAGCAGTATATCTTCTCCAGCTAACTTTTTCATTCAAAAAAACTGCGCCACCAATTGTTATCAATAAAGGAATGGTAAAAATTATACTGTAAAGTGTTGTGAGCGGTAAATAAAAAGTAGAATAAATAAAACAACTCATGGCCAGAAACATTGTCAAAGATCTAAAAAAATGAACTGTAAAACTTGCATTTTTAATCTTGTGCCACGCACCTTTCATTTGTGTATAGATAACGACAGTTAATAAAGCTGACAATGAAGCAAAAAATACAATTTGTGTTGCGTGGTATCTCGTAATTAAATCTTTAGAAATTGTATCCTGGCAAACAAATAAAATATAACCTAGTAATGCTAAGATAAAGTCTGTTGTGTAGACTCTCTTTGTGACTGACTGCATTAAATAAGTTTATTTAAATTTCTCTTTGTGTTTTTAAAAGTTGGTAGCGGATATTTATAAGTATATTTTCTCGGAACACATTTTATTTTTGCTTTTTCCCATAATGCAATCCATTGTTTAGAAGTGTGTACTGTAATATTTTTAGGATTTTTACTTTTCACTACAAAACTAGGTAAGGGTTCCCTGCCAGTGTGCTGGCCACTTTTGTTGAATCTCAAATCCATACTTATTCTAAAATTTTTTGATTTATTTGGGAGAGAACAATGGATTAAATATTTGTTTAAAAGTATAATATCACCAACGTCTGCTTCCAATGCTACTGTCTTTAAATTATTAATTCTCTCTTTACCTATAACCTCGACTTGACCCTTACTACCAAAATCGTGGTTAACTAGTCCAAATTTATGACTATTTTTTACCGCTAGCATACATCCATTTTTAATTCTTGTTTTAGTAAATGGTATCCAACATGTAATTAAATCTGTACTAGCTTGCCCTTTTTTATTCAACACACCAGCGTCTTGATGCCAGGGAGTTCTACCAACAAGTCCATCATGTAGATTTTTTTTAGAAATTGATTTTTCTGGTTGTTTAATTCTAGAGTTTTGGCATGGATGAGATGAAATTTCTTGACCTAAAATTTTAGAAACTTTTTCTATAATCTTTTTATTTTTTATTAAAGTAAAAATAGATTGACTTGCAAAAAAATCACTGTCGACTTTGACGTTGTGTTGAGGAAGCCTGATGTTAAAATATTGATCTAATTTAGGTATGTTTAATTTAACAAGATAAGAATATTTCTTTTTAAAATCATATCCTAAAATTTTTTTTTTATCTTTTTTCGCAACGAATCTATAAACAAGCCTATTCATGATAAACTTCATATCGTTAAGAATAGGTTCTAAATCTAATTTGTAATCTAAAACACCTTTAATTTTAACAAAGCCTTGTTCGTTAAAATTTTTTTTTATGTTTTGAGTCATTGAATCGTAGTTAACGATAACAAAACATTACCAAATCTATACTAGACTGCAAGTGCTTTTCGCATCTCATCATCGTTCATTTTCTTGCCTAAATATGCCTCAACTACAGCATTGTCGTCTTTAACCTGAGCAGGAGCTCCCTCTGCAATTTTCTGGCCGTGATCGAAAACAGTTACTGTATCACAAGTATCCATAACTACTTTGAGAATATGTTCTATTATTATGAGGGTTAATCCGTACTTATCTTTTAGTTGCATGATAATTTTCATTAAATTATCTACGTTATGAGGCGATAATCCTGCAGCTGGCTCATCTAACATTAAAAGTTTAGGTTTACCTGCAATTGCTCTAGCTAAGACAAGAAGTCTTCTTTGTCCGCCTGATAATTCGCTAGCATTCATTTCTGCAAAATCTGCCAATCCAACAAAGGATAGCAATTCCATCATTTCTTCTTTAATTTTTTTTTCATGGTCCCATATCTTTTTTCTTCCTAATACGGCTGCTGCGAAAGAATAAGGTACTTTTGTATGATAACCTGACATGACATTGTTAATAACAGACATGTCTTGATATAATCTTAATAATTGAAATGTTCTGGCTAAACCTAAAGTTCCAATTTCGTGTGCCGGCTCGTTTGTGATGTCGTGCCCGTCAAATTCAATATAACTCCCAGGATCTGAATCATAAACGCCAGAAATTAAATTAAAGAAAGTGCTTTTACCTGATCCATTGGGTCCGATTATTCCTCTGATTTCTCCTTGAGGTATTTCAATATCAATTTTATCTATTGCTTTTAATCCCCCAAAAGCTTTCATTAATTTTTTTGTTTTAAGCAGCATTATTTTTTATCTTTAATTTTTTTATCTTTAAATCTTCTGTCAATAAAATATTTATCAATGAACCCGCCAATACCTTTTGGCATAAATAAAATCGTAAAAACTATTGTTAATCCAAATATAAATAATTGATACTGGTAAAGCGGTCTGGTGATGTCATAGACTATTGTAATTACTACAGCGCCGATAATTCCTCCCCAAAGATGACCGAGACCTCCAAAAACAACCATCGCTAAAAATGTTACCATCTCTATAACAGTATAATTATTTGGATGTATATAACCTGGAGGGAAATGTGCGTAAACTGCACCTGCTGCTCCTGCAAACATCGCGCTTAAAATAAAAGCTAATAGTTTATACTTTTTAACATTTATACCTGAAGCAGCTGCAGATATTTGGTCTTCTCTAATAGCCATAAATGCTCGCCCAACAGATGATTTTAAAACACTAAAAGAAAAATAAATTGCAACTAACATTATTGGCATGGCTATAAAGTAGTATTTATCTGGTGTATCAAATGGTACGCCAAAAATAACTGGTTGTGATATACTTGAAATACCATAAGTAGAACCAAAAAATTCTCCATTCTCAATAAATAATCTAATTGCCTCTCCACCTCCAAGAGTGGCTAAAGCTAAGTACGGTCCTTCTAATCTTAGTGAAGGAACGCCCATTACAATACCGAATAATGCAGTTACAATTATCGCTGCAGGTAAGGTTATCCATAACCCTGAACCTAGATAAAGAAACATGCAGCCTGCTGTGTATGAGCCAACCGCATATAAACCAACGTGACCTACTGTAACTTGGCCGCAATAACCTTTGACAATGTTGAGACCGGCAGCAACAATAATATTTATGCATATCAAAGTAGCTAAATGAGATTGATAAATATCGGTAAAAAAAATTGATGGTACCGCCATTAAAATAAAAAAGGCGATAATAAATCCTACGAAAGGATATTGTCTGATTATTTCTTTGAATTTTTCCATATAATAAATTGATTTATCTGTTAGTACATTCCCTCTTTTACCATTATCATATTATACATTAGATCGTTCATTGGGGTCTTAATTCCATGGCTTTTACCAATCTTAGCTACTGCACCATTTATAAATTCTATTTCAGTTTTTCGTTTATTAAGTATGTCAAAACACATTGAGGATTTGTTTGTTTGTTTTGAGTCAACAATTTTATTAAACATTTCTAAACATTCATCTTCAGTGACATCAACACCGTCAGCTTTAGCAACAGCTCTTGTTTCTAATATTATTTGTTTTCCAAGACTTCTAGAAACTTTTTGATTTTTATTTGTAATATATAGATCTGTATGATGAAGATTGAAAACAGAAGACAGAGGGCCTATCGCAGTTAACGCAAAAAGCTTCATCCATTTTCTTTTTTTAATATCAGCGACGGCAATAGTTTCTAAATTATGAGCAGTAAATGTTTCTGCTAAGTCTGATACTCTATCGCTCATACCGCCTTCGTACTCACCTATCCAAGAAGGAAGAGAGCCATGATTTTTTATGTGTCCAGGTCCAACAATATTAGATGCTTGAGTAGTTGTTCCTCCTAGAACTTTATCCTTACCAGCAATTTCTTGCATTATGGCCTCGTGACCAATTCCATTTTGAAATGACATAAGCATAGTGTCATCACCTATAATATTTTTAGAATTTGTGAGTGCTGTTTTTAGTGCTGTTGCCTTACACATAATTATAATCGCATCTACAGTCTTTAGTGTTGATGGATCAGTAGTAGCTTTAATTTTAATAAATCTATCACCACCATGCCCATCCATCTTCAAACCATTTTTATTAATTGCATCAACATGCTCTTTCCATACGTCGATTAAAACAACGTCAAGACCTTTTTCAGCCATAAGTCCTCCGAACAAACAGCCCATGGCCCCCGCTCCTAACACTGCAACTTTTGTATCTTTTCTTATCATTTTTTTCTTTGTTAATTTATCTTTAAGCTTTCATTTTAACTGAGACGCCAAAAAAACCTGTTGGTTTAATCATCAAAACTACAATCATTAATATAAAGGCAAATGCATCTTTGTGACTTCCAGATATATAGTACGAACCCATTGTTTCAAAAAGACCAACTGTAAAACCGCCAACAATAGCACCTGGTAAACTTCCAAATCCTCCCACGACTGCAGAAGCAAAAGCTTTTAATAAAATAATATAGCCCATATAAATAACTACTTGATATGTTGGCCCAACTAATGTTCCAGCTACGCCTGCTATTGCACAAGCAATACCGAATGTAATTGAAATATAAAGAGGGACGTTAATACCTACTAAGTTTGAAATATCTTTTGAATGGGCTACAGCTCTAATGCCTAGACCCATTTTAGTTTTGTTTAAGAAAAAATATAAGGCCGCAGAAACTACAAATCCAGTAACTAGCATCCATAAGTATGTCATTGGTAATGTAATACCTGCAATGTTTATAGGCATACCTAATTCTGCGTTAAAAGCGTGAGGTGAAGGTTTCCAGATTACGTAAGCTAAATTTTGTAAAACTACCGACATACCAAAACCACATATAATAATTCCCATTCCTGCAACGGTATAACCGCCGCCTTTTCTGGTTAATGGTCTAAAAAATAATCTTTCGACCAGAACGCCAAATAATCCCATGACAATAAACGCAAAAAAAAGGCCAATCACATAGCCTATCCATCCATAAGCTTCAGGGAAAATTGCATAAATAAGTTCGCCATCAACAATAAAATTATAAACAGTAAGTCCTGTAAATGCCCCCAACATAAAAAATTCACCATGGGAAAAATTAACAATATCTAACCCGGTATAGATCAGTGAAATTCCAACTGCGACTAATCCATAAATTATCCCAACAGTAATACCAATAAGAAGAACACTTTTTAGTGATTCAATACTCATGTCTGGACTTAAACAGCAGAACAAAACGAACAAACCAATAAAAATTGCCATTAAAGTATTCTCTATGTTTCTTGTAAATCTAAAAGTTTTAAACATTTGCTTTTGTTCCTCCTAAATAAGAGTCTTTAACAGCATCGTCGTACATTAATTTTTTAGACTCTCCCTCAACGTTAATTATTCCATCTTTAATCACATATCCATAATCTGAGAGCAGAAGAGCCATACGAACATTCTGCTCTACTACCAGAACAGTTAATCCATCTTTTCTAATTCTATTAATGTTTTTAAAAATATCTAAAACAATTTGAGGTGCAAGAGCAGCGCTCGGTTCATCTAACATTATCATTTTTGGACTCGACATTAGACCTCTTCCAATACAAAGCATTTGAAGTTCTCCGCCAGATAAGGTTGCGGCTAATTGATCTTTTCTTTCATTTAATTTTGGAAAATAATTAAATACTTTTTCTAAATTATCTTTTAGTTCTTTTTTAGAGTTAAGCACGAATGCTCCTAATCTTAAATTTTCAGTAACGTTCATTGCTGGGAAAACATCTTTACCTTGTGTTACTTGAACTAATCCTTTTTTTACAATTTCATGAGGTGGTAAATTATGAATATCTTCTCCATTAAAATTTATAGTTCCTTCCCATGACCTAAGAAGTCCAGAGCATGCTTTTAAAATTGTAGATTTCCCAGTTCCATTTCCACCAAGCAATGCAACTATAGATTGTTCTTCGACTTTCATATTTGCCCCGTACAGTATTTGCACTGAGCCGTAACCAGAAACTAATTTTTCAATTTTAAGCAAATATCCCTCCCAATACACGTAAATTACGTATATAAATTATACATAATAGATAGACATACTAACTAAATTTTATTACGCTTGTCTATAAAAAACAAAAGGAGGAGACATGAAAAAAATACAAATTATTTTTTCAAGTATATTACTCGCTGGAAGTTTATTAATCACATCATTAGCACAAGCAGACATCAAAATTGGTGTTTCGTTTAGAATGTTATCTGACGTTGGTTACAAACACGGAGAGTTAATTAAGGATACTGTTGAGGAGTGGAATGCTTCTGGTGGTATCAATGGAGAGAAAGTACAATTGATACTTTATAATGATGAATGTAAATCTGAAAAGGGTGTAGCAAACGCAACAAAACTTGCTTACCAAGATAAAGTTCACGTTATAATTGGTTCAAGCTGTAGTTCAGTTACAATGCCTATGGTGCCTGTAATAACTAAAGCTGGTGTACCTCAAATTATACCTCACTCTACAAGTTCAAAAATCACATTAACGGGTAGTGAATATATATTCAGAGTTCCTGTTTCATCTAGATTTTATAAAATTGTACAAGGTAAATTCACAGCTGAAAACTCTGGTAAGAAGATAGCTTATATCTATGTGCCAGACCAAGCTAGTTCTGACTTTGCTAAATCTATGATTAAGTTTATGAAAGATGAATATGGTGTTGATCCTGTATACGAAGCGCAAGCTGGTGAAAAAGAAACTGATTTTAGATCTTTTCTATTGAAAGCTAAAGCAGCAAATCCAGATGCAATAGTATTATCAGGTTTAGTAGACGAAACTGTTCGTGCTCTTAAACAATCTTATGAAGTAGGAATTCCTAAGAGTGTTGCTAGAGTTGCAAACTCAGTAGCTTCAAAAGTTGAAGTTCCAACTAACGCAGGTAAAGCTGCTGTTGGTGTTTCTTACGCTGCTGCATTCGCTGCTTCTGACAAAAGACCAATCGCTAAAAAATTTGTGAAAAAAATCAAAGACAAGTACGGTGTTGTACCTGGACATGACTTTTCTCAAATGCAGGATCTATTAGACATGTTAAGACCTGCTCTTGAAAAAGCACAATTAAAATTTAGTGGTGATTTAGCTGCTGATAGAAATCAAGTTAGAGATTCTATTGCTAGTATAACTAACTTTACTGGATTAGCTTCTGGCCCAATCGGCTTTTGTGCCGCTGGTAGCCCTGAGTGCAGAGATGGTAACAAAACGCCTGTTATGATCGAATACACTAAAGGTGGTAAAAACTTTAAAACTAAAGTTGCTGGTACGGTTACATTTAACCCTAGCGCTGGACTATAATAAATTAAAACTTATGAGCGGTATTAAATTACCGCTCATTTTTAGAGACCCAAATCAAAATGATTAATATTAACAAACTAAAGAAAATTAAAAGTAATTTTCCAGTAATGATTGGCAAAAATGCTTTAACAAAAAAAGACTGTAAGAAACTTATTAGTGAAATCAAAAATACAGACAATTTTGATGATCTAATTCAAGGCGGTAGGAATAGAATAAACAAAGGCTCTAAAAATTTTAAAAATTATTTAAAAAAGTCTAAATTATCAAATAAACTTTTTAATCAATTTAATAGCCAGTTATTTTACAAAAAGGTTGAATCTAAATTCAAAAAAACATTTAAAGACTATAGTTGGACTAATACATATATGCCAAAAAAGTTTTTAAGAAATAAATACACGAATAAAAGATTAATGAATTCTAAAGAATTAATGAAAATGCTAGGGACGAACTATAAAAAACCAAATGTAAATTTAGATATTGATTTTTCAGTATCTAGAGGGGGTTATCGTTTAAAACCACATCGAGATGACGTGACTAGACTTTACAACTTTTTAATATATTTAAACGATATACCAAAGAAAAATGGTGGATCTTTAACAATTTTTAAGAAGAAGACAGATAAAGAAATTAGAAAGACATTTAAAAGATTTCCAAAAATTACTCAACTTTCAAAGGTAAAAGAATTTACGCCTTCTAGCGGAAGTGTTATTTTTTTTCAATCTACGCCTAATTCATACCATGGCGTTAATTTGTTTCGAGAAGTGAATGGTAAAAAAAGATTTTTTATATATGGAAGCTATGCATTGAGCAGTCCTGTGGTATGGAAATATAAAAATGTAAGTTACGTACCATTTATTAAAAAAACTAATAAAAAATTGCTAACGTCTAGTCATGATTCAGATTATTTGTTGAGGAAAGCTAGTTAATAGTCAATTGATGACTAAAGAAATAGTCTGGACACCACCAGAAGAAATAATAAAAAATTCTAAACTAACAAGTTTTATTAAATACTGTAATTTAAAAAATTACGATACTTTAGAAGCTAAAGCTTTGCAAAATCCAGGGTGGCTTTGGGATAGTGTAATTAAATTTTCTGACTTAAAATTCTATAAAAACTATGAACAAATCATGGATGAATCTGCAGGCGTGCCTTGGACAAAATGGTGTGTGGGTGGAAAAACAAATATAGTTCTAAATTGTATAGACCGACATAAAGATAAAGACTTATTTAATGATACATTTATTTTCGCTGAAAAAGAAAATGGAGAAACATCTTCGATAACTTATCAAGACTTCGATAAAAAAATATCCCAAGTCGGTAATGCACTAAAAAGCAATGGATTTGTTAAAGGTGATGTAATTGCACTTTACATGCCACAAATAATTGAAACATATATTGCTTATTTTGCAATTTTAAAAGTAGGCTGTGTAGTATTACCTCTATTCTCTGGTTATGGATCAAATGCTGTTGTAGATCGATTGAAAATTGCAAAAGCTAAAGGAATTTTTACTTCTTCCACTACATTTCGAAAAGGTAAAGAAATAAAAATGTTTGACACTATTAAGAATGGTGTTGAGGATTTAGATCATTTGCAAAAAATATTTTTAGTAGGTGATGCCAAAGGAAAAAAAATATTTAATTGGAATAACTTTGAAAATATATCTGATCAATTAAAGACGCAAGAAATGGAAGCTGAAGATCCAGCTATTATTCATTTTACTTCAGGTACCACAGGTAAACCTAAGGGGTGTGTTTATACTCATATAGGATTAGTTACAAAAATGTCTTTTGACGAAGGAATCTTAGCTGACTTTAAACAAACAGATGTTCATCTTTGTATGGCTGATATGGGATGGATGGTCGGGTCAAAGTCAGCCACAATCGCTTCCTTGCACGGAGCAAAAATGATTATTGCTGAAGGTGTTCCAGATTTTCCAGATGAAATTAGATTTTGGAAACTAATAGAAAAATATAAAGTTTCATGGACAGAGCTATCCCCTGCTCTTATTCGTTCTCAAATGGTTAAAGATAAAACGTTATTTAAAGAACTTAATCTAAATTCACTTAGAATAGTTTGTACCGGTGGAGAGCCTTGGACTGAAAAACCATGGAGATGGTTGTTTGAATTCATTGGCAAATCAAAAGTGCCAATTATGAATTCAGCAGGTGGAACAGAAGTTTCTGGGTCTATTTTACATTGTTGCCTACATCGTTCATTTAAAGTTGGTTCTTTTAATGCTCCGATTCCAGGCATGAGTGCTGATATAGTTAAACTTGATGGTAAGACGGCTCCTTTAAATGAAATGGGAGAACTTGTAATGAGAAAATCTTCAATCGGTCTAACGAAAAGTTTATGGAACGACGATAAAAGATATATCGATAGTTATTGGAATATTATTAAGAACCTTTGGGTGCATGGAGATTTAGCAAGCAAAGATAAAGATGGGCACTGGTATTTACATGGAAGATCTGATGATACAATAAAAGTTTCTGGAAAAAGAATTGGCCCTGCTGAATTGGAAGGATCAATTGTAAAATCAGGCAAGGTAAAAGAAGTTGCTGCAATCGGTATTCCTGATGAAAATAAAGGTTCAAAAATTATTATATCTATTGTTCTCCTAAATAAAGAAGATCGAGACATGAAAGAAGAATATTTTATGAATTTAATTATTAATGATCTAGGCAAGTCATTTAAACCTGATAAAATAATATTTGTAAACGATTTACCTAAAACAAGAAATATGAAAATAATGAGAAGAATTATAAAGTCATGTTTAACTAATAAAGATCCTGGTGATATTTCAACATTGTTAAATCCAGAGTCAGTAGAGGAAATTAAAACCCATGCAATTTAAAGATATTTTATACAATGTGGAAGGTGACTATGCCCATGTAACTATAGACCGACCTAAGGTTTTAAACGCATTCACACCAGTGACATTGCAGGAATTAAAATCTGCATTGGATATTGCAGAAAAAGATAAAAATGTAGGTATAATTGTTTTATCTGGTTCAGGCGATAGAGCCTTTTGTGCTGGCGGTGATATGAACTGGGAAAGTTCAGAAGAGTTTCAAGATCATGAATATGAATTTCATATTCATTTAACTAAATGTTCCAAACCAATTATAGCCAAAGTAGATGGTTACGCTATAGGCGGTGGAAATCATATGGCATATTTTTGTGATTTAACAATTGCTAGCGAAAATTCAATCTTTGGGCAAAATGGACCAAGAGTAGGTTCGCCTGCTGGCGGTGCTATCGTTGCACACTCTGCAAATATTTTAGGCCATAAAAGAGCTAGAGAAATGTGGATGACTTGCAAACATTACTCTGCAAAAGAGATGATGAATTGGGGTTTAGTTAATTCTGTGGTTCAAAAAGAAAAATTAGATGAAGAAGTAAAAAAATATGGAGATGAAATCTTAAAAGCGGCTCCAACTTGTATTAAAATTTTAAAAGCTAGCTTTAGAAAACAATTTGATGAAATTTTAAAGATTACCCAAAAAAGTATGGTTGAAGAAGTAGCTCCTAAATACTTTGAAACTGGAGAGCAAGCAGAAGGAGCAAAAGCCTTTTTAGAAAAAAGAAAACCAAACTTTAAAAAGTTTCGTTAATGAAAATTAATTCAATCAAGCCAATAACGTTAAAAATGCCATTTAATCATGGTGGAAATAAAGTAATTTTCCACGGCAAAGAATGGAAAGAATTAGAATTTAATTTAGTTAGAGTGGAAACTGACAAAGGAATTATTGGCTGGGGCGAAGCCTTCGGTTATACTAGTTGGAAGTCAGTAAGAGTAGCTATTGAAACGATGGTTGCTCCCCTTCTTGTTGGTAAAGACCTTGAGGATATACCAGAATTAATTCTGACCTTGCAAAAATCTTTACATTTATTTGGCAGATACGGTGTAACAATGTTTGCAATTTCAGGTGTGGAAATTGCTTTATGGGATGCATTAGGTAAAGAAAAAAATAAACCTATTCACGAGTTATTAGGTAAAAAAAACAAAGATCTCTTTAAAGCTTATTCAAGTTTATTTAGATATGGTGATCCAAAATTAATTGAACAAAAGTGTATGCAGTCTTTAGATGATGGCTATCAAGCGATCAAGCTGCATGAGGTTGAAGATAAATGTATTGAGGCAGGAAGAAATGGATCGGGAAATGTTCCTTTGATGTTGGATGCAAACTGTCCGTGGACTTATGAGGAAACAATGTCAAAAAAAGAATTTCTAAAAAGTATGAAATTACTTTGGTTAGAGGAGCCTATTTATCCACCTGAAGATTATGAGACGCTTGCAAAACTTAATAAAACATTGGGAACACCAATAGCTTGCGGGGAAAATGCGTGCACAGAGTATGAATTTAAATCAATGATTAAATATAAAGCAATTTCCTACGCACAACCATCAGTTATAAAAGTTGGTGGCATATATGAGATGTTTAAAATTATTCAAAACTGTGAAGCAAATAATGTTTCAGTTATGCCACACACTGCCTATTTTGGACCAGGCTTCTTAGCTACTCTTCAATTAGCTGCCTTAATGAAAAAAGATACTTACATAGAAAGATTTTATTTAGATATAGAACAAGAATTTTATCCAGGATTTAAAAAAGCGTTAAATGGAATGTACAAACTGCCTTCAGGTCCAGGTCTTGGTATGGATTTCGACGATAAAATCTTGAGTAAGTATGAAATATAGATCTGTTTTATTTGTTCCAGGTCATGAAGAAAAAAAAATCAAAAAAGCTTATACGCTTAGTGCAGATTTAATTGTTTTAGATTTAGAGTCGACTGTGCCCAGCGATCAAAAGGAAAATGCAAAAAAAATTATCACACAATGTAATATCAATAAAAACAAAACTTATATTAGGGTTAATTCTGATCATGATTTAGAATTTGTAACTAAAGAAAAATTTTTAGGTATCTTCTTACCCTTTGTTGAAAATAAGACACAACTTATAAAAATAAATGACGAATTAAAAAATTTAGAAAGTTTAAAAACTGATATTATTCCTATTATAGAAAGCCAAAAAGGAATAGATAATCTAGAAGAAATTTGCAGTTATAAAGAAAGAATAAATACTATTTCTTTTGGATCGCATGACTTGGCTAAATCATTAAATTTAAAAGTTTCAGATAGTGAACAAGAAATTTTAAGATATAGAAAAGCTATGGTTAGATATTCAGTTAAACCTATTGATACATCATATTTAAATTACAAAGATACAACTGGATTTAAGAGATCCAGTGATTTAGCAAAAAAATTGGGATTTGGAGGAAAAGCTTGTATTCATCCAGATCAAATTGAGATAGCAAACAAAATATTTTGATGAATAAAAAAATTAAAATTTCAGTAGTCGGTATTGGTTTAATGGGAAGTCAGCATCTAAAGGCGCTTCAACTGTCTAAAAAAGCAAATTTGCACTCAATCGTAGATTTAAATAAAAATTCACGTAAACATGCTGAAAGATTTAAAGTACCATTCTATAACGACTCTAAAGAATTATTAAAAAATAATAAACCAGATGCAGTGATTGTTGCTACGCCAAATCAATTTCATGAAAAACATACTATAAGTTTTTTAAATGCAAAAATTCCTGTTCTTTTAGAAAAACCAATTTCAAATAGTATTTCAAAAGCAAAAAAAATAATTAATAGCTCAATAAAAAATAAAACACATCTTCTTATCGGTTATCACAGGCGACACAATTCAATGACAGCTAGTATTAAAAAAAAAATTGACTCCGGAAAATTAGGTAAAATAGTGTCTGCCAATGTTATGTGTTGGCTATACAAACATAAAGAATGGTTTAATGAAAAATGGAGAATTAAAAAAGGTGGAGGGCCGCTCGGTATAAATTTAGTTCATGATATTGATTTTATTTGTTATTTACTTGGTCCTGTTAAATATGTGCAAGCAACATCGTCAAATTTAATTCGAAAATACAAAGTAGAAGATACAGCAATTGTGAATCTTGTATTTAAATCTGGTGCTTTATGTACGTTAAGTGTTTCAGATGCCATTGTATCTCCTTGGAGCTATGAGTTAACTGCAGGTGAAAATCCCGCTTATCCAATTACTAATCAATCAGCTTATTATATTGGTGGAACCAAAGGTTCACTACAGTTTCCGAATTTGAAACACTGGTACAACAAGAAAGAAAGAAGTTGGTGGAAAGAAATATTTCATAAGGATGAAAGTACTAGATCAAGTCGATACACATTAGTGAATCAAATAGATCATTTAAGTGATGTGGTAAAAGGTAAAGCAAAACCTAAGATTAATGGAAATGATGGTTTAGTATCGCTTAAAATATTTGATGCTATTTTAAAAAGTTCTAAAACTGGCAGAAAGATTAAACTACTATGATTAATGCATGTGTAATAGGCTTATCTACAATAGGTTTGTTACACTGTAGAAATTTAATCAAAATTAAAAAAACTCAATTAACACACGTCTTTGATTATAACTCTAAATTAGGAAATAAAATTTCAAAAGAGTTTAAGTGCAAAACTTCAAATAATTTTGAAAATATTTTAAAAGATAAATCTATTAAGCTATTTATAATAGCCTCACCTACAAATACACATGAGTATTATGTGAAAAAACTAATTTCACATAATAAAATGATCTATTGTGAAAAGCCAATATTGATGAATTTAAATAAGCTGAAACCATTGGTAAGAGAAATTAAATCTAAAAAAATAAAATTCTGTGTTGGTTTAAATAGAAGATTTGCAAAACCATATTTAAAAATCAAAAAACAAATTCAAAAAAGAAAAATATCTACTATCAGAATTATTTCTAGATCAGCAAATCATAATATGAAACAATCAATAAGAAATGGGGGCTTATTTATGGATAAAGGTATTCATTTTTTTGATCTTGCTTGTTGGTTAAGCTCTTCGAAACCTAAAAAAATTTTAAGTATTGCAAAGCCTTTAAGTTCAATTGAATATTTAAATAATAATGATTTTAGTGATGCTTTTGTAGTTATTAAATTCAGTAATAATATAGTTGCAGAATTTATGTATAGTAGGGAAAATAAACCTGGTCATCATGAAAGTATTGAAATCTTAGGTAAAAATTTCTCAATAAATTCTGATAAGTATTTTAATAAAAAAACATATTTCAGTAACTTTAATATCAAACTCAAAGACAGTTATTATAAATGTCTTAAAAATTTTGTTGATACTAATAAAGAAAATTTTTTAATCGAAGGTAGCAATGCTCAAATCATTTGTGACGCAGCACTAAAAAGCGCAAAAACAGAAAAAGAAATTAAACTAAAATTTTAATTTTTCCACCATCAATAGCTAAATTTTTAAAGTTAGATTTTTTATCTTTAATTAATTTATAAACAAGTTTTCCAATCTCTTCAGGATAATTTGGTCTTTTAATTCTATCTCCTCTGCATTTTTTTTGTAAAATATTTTTTATAGATTTTTTTTGAATTTTAGATTCTGTTTCTAGAAGACCCTGTAATCTGCTTGTTAGGGTCATGCCTGGATGAATGATAGAAACAGAGACCTTGTCTATTTTACCTTGCATCGCTAGAGCTTTAGAAAAATTATTTAAAGCTGAATTCACGGCTCCACCAATCATAAATGTATTAGATGGATTTCTAGCGGCACCTCCCCCAATATTAATTACTTTTCCTTTGTTTTTTTTAAGCGTCGGCCAAAATTCACGTGTTAATCTAACTGCAGCTTTAAATTTTAAATCAAATCCATCGTTCCAAAGATTGTCTGGTAGTTTTAAAAACTGACCTCCCTTAGTGGCGCCGGCAACATTTATTAAATAATTAATTTTTTTAAATTTCTTACTTAACGTTTTACAAGCAGATAATGTTCTAAGATCTTTTGAAATAATTATTGAGTTTTTTTTATTTTCTAAAGTTTTTTGAAAATTTTTTAGTTTCTTTTTTGATCTTGAAACTAAGATTACTTTAAAATTATTTTTGTTTAATATGGTTGTAATTGCCGCTCCTATTCCTTGGCTAGCACCTGTAATTAAAGCAATTTTCATTTTATTTTAATCTCAAATTTATTTACACCTTCGTACTCTATCTTTATATAGTCATTTTTTTTAATCTTGTAAGGCTGAATTAGAGAGCCACAAAGTAAATAATCGTTGGCTTTAACTTGAATATTCTGCCTTTTAAATTCTTCAATAAAAGCTTTAAGAGATTTTAGAGGGTGTATTCTTTTCGTGCCCGTAAAATAAGGTTCTGATTTATCTCCATTAATATCAAATTTAATTTTTACATTGTTAAGGTCTTTTTTTTGCCAATCAGTAATCTCATTACCAATAATTATTCTTCCTCCGTTTCCATGATCAGCTATACTTAAATACATTTGTGTCAATTTATTAAATTTATCTTTTGATGATTGTTCATATCTTGTTGAGGTAATGTCTATTGCCGTAAAAAGTTTTATTTGATTTAAATCTTTGTTTAAATCGTTATCAATTTTACTGTCTTTTGAAAACTGTAATGCATATTCACATTCAAGATTTGAATGAGGAATATCATTAAAATCAATGTTTGTATTTATTTGTAGAAAAGTATCTTCAAAAATTTTGCCGGGTACAGGACCATCATATCCTTCTTCTTCTTGTACTTCTTTAGCTATCGCTCCAATTTTCCAACCCACTGTTTTTTTATTAATTGACTGATAAAAAAAATTTTGTGCTTCAAAGGCTTCTTTTCTTGTGGAAGGTATGTCTTTTGCATTTAGCGTACCTAAATTTAAAAATGTTTTATCTAGCCAAGATTTTGCTAATAGTTTACCTAAATTTTTCATAGTTATTAATATATTAAATGTATAAACTATAATTATTTAGATAGACAACATCTCTTATTCCAACTAAATAGAATTAAATTCTATGAAATTAACAATCGAAAAAGCAAGTTTTAAAGAAGTTTCCCTAGATAAAATAGCTGAAGCTTTACAAAAAGGTCTGTCTAAAAACTTTAAAGAAGTAAATGTCTCTATTGTTGACTGTCCAAATTTAAAAGACTGGGATTGTCCAGCTGAAGGAATGTCGGGAAATCAAAAAATAACAGACGTAGGTGGAGAACCTTATATGCACGATAAAAAATATATTGGTGCTGAATTTGATTTTAAAGAAGTAGGAAAACAGATTGGATCAGAACAATCCTATGCATTTGGAGCTGGTTCCGGTGCAATGTCTTGTTTAGACGGTCACTGTGGAGAACTTATAATTAATGATAATTTCATAAGTAAAGAATCTAAGTCTGTAATCGCTATGGTTGGTAAAAATAAGGAATGTGTAGCAAAAGAATATACGGCCTCTAAGCATGGAGGTTTAGGTAATGTTTTTTATACAGATGGAAAAAAAGGTAAGGTAATTAAAATTCATATTAAAGGAAGATCAGGAAACCAAGGTTCGTTGACTCAAGCCATGCGATCATCTTTGGCAGAAAATTTACAAATCAAAGAGAAAAATGAACATGTTGGTCTAGCTGGTGTATTTAGAGTTTTAAAGGGAAAAATAAAAAGCCACGTGCAGCCAGACTATGCAGATATTAAACACGAATACTACGACCCAAAACAAATGAAATGTGTAAAAGATTTTCTTCAATTCTATCAACCCGTTGGATCAGAGCTTCAATGTTATGGTGTTCTTTGGACAGGAGATCCAACTGGAGGAGATTTAAACTTGAGAGATTCAGGTGAGCATACTCATTTTCATTCATATAAAAATCGTCAAGAAGCTGGACATTATCATTTCGATGTAACTCCTGATGAAATTGAATATGAGTGTTATTTCAACACGGCAAATGAAATTTATAGAGTCAACAATATCTACAAAGAATTAATTAAGAAGTAAAATTTAAATTATCTAAAAGCTTCAATGTAAATACGATCAGAGTATAAATTGTTTCCTTTTTTATTAAAATGTACATCTCTTGGAAAATAAATTTCAGTTTTCCAAAAAGAATTTGAATTTTTAATTTTTTTTACATCATCAAAAATGCTTATCACTTTTTTACATTCTGCTAAAAAGCAGGCCTCCTCTGCAAATTTTTCCCAATTAAATTCTGCCTGTCCAAATTCTAAAGTCTCCCTCCAAGGATGTATTACAATATAAAATTCAGTATTGTAGGGTTTTAGAGTATCAGAAATTTCTTTTAACTTTATTTTGATGTTTTTAAGACCTACCTCAAAATCATTTTGCCAAAGAGCATTATACTCTTTGTCTTTCTTTAATTTGCTTTGCGCGGTGTGTGTAAACTTTCCCCAATATGTGCCTGTATCTATTGGATCTTTAGACTCAGAGTCCGAAAAGTAATTATTAAATCTTTTTCTAAGATTACGAACATTTTTATTAATTAAATAGGATAAAAATCTTGTTGCTCTTAAGCTTTCTTTAACCTCAAACGTTTTTTTAATTTCATCTTTAATAGATTCATCAATAATAACTGGCGTATTTAAATTTTCTATATTGAGCCATCTATTTGACTCATCATGCACATCAGTTAAATCTAGGATATAAAAGACTTTTTTAATTGTAACATTATTCGATCTTTTTAAATAATTATTTAATTTAAACAAATTTATTGAAGGCGAATATCCAGGCATTGCAAAATTAACAATTTCATAAATTTCATTAGTTTTTTTATCAATCTTACCTGGGACAGAATCTTCATAATTCACACCAAATCCATAAGTAAATGAATCTCCTAAAAAAAGTATTTTATCTTTTTTTTCTTTATTTTTTAATTTATTTTTAGCTACTCTATTTCCTAAATTGTCAGTAAACACATTGTATGATGGTGCTACACTCTTGTGTTCTATAGCAAAACAATTTTTTTCTAGTTCGTATGAATAATAATCTTTATTGTTAATTTGTAGTTTTAAATATTTAAAACAATCTTTTTTAACGTGAAATAATCTTGTGTTTTTGCTAAGAAAAAAATCAGATATCAAAAAAAGGATGAGAATTGAAAGAAAAAAAATTAAAAAATTTAATATTTTTTTGACCATGGAATTAAAAAGGTTTAAATTATTTTAACTTTTACACTACCTACTTTATCAATTTTACCTTCGTACAAACCTTTGGCAGAAATTGGCACAACACCAACAGTTGATCCGGTAAATACATAAAAATTACTAATTAATTTAATTTTATCTCTTTTGATAAAATTAAGGACTAATTTTAATGAATTTAATGGATTAACATAAACAGTGTTGGTATTCCCACCGACAGATTGTTTATTTTTTTTATTACTTAGATTTGTTCTTAAATTATTAGAATTAGTTTTTGTATGTTTTGTTTTTTTTCCAATTAAAAATTTAATATTGGCTCCAAAGTCACTACAGAGATCGCCAAGATATTTAAGTCCTTTTTTTCTTTGTCTGTACCCTGCTATTTCAATTGAAGGCAATCTATGTGAGATATATTTATGAATATTGCTTGTTGTAATTGCACCTTTAGAATCAAAAAAACTTTTTTTAATATAATAACCAACCTCAAGCTCAGCACCTAAAGTATAGGGATTTATTTTTACTTTTTTTCCACTTTTTAAAAGATTTTTTTTATAAACTGCTGCATAAAATGGTTTTTTTATTCCCCACTTCTTTAACATTTTAATCGATGTTCCCCCGGCTTTAAATCCTATGATTGGTTGATTAATCTTACTTTCACATAGTCTTCTGAGCGATTCAGCCTCTCTCATGCTTTTTGTAAATTTTAGTGGGATTGGGGCAATAATTTTGTTTTGAACAAACGCCTTTACAAGATTAGTCGCGACTTTATCTATCTTGGTATTTTTCATTTATTAATATAGATACAACTTATGTTTAGTTTAACCAACATTTTATTATTCTTAAATCTCGTCACTTTAGCCACATATACATTTATGCCCTGGAAAGGGATTGCTAAAGGTACTTGGGCTACTTGCATCACTTATTGGGTTGCCTTTTTTATTGCGTTTGCAATTCTGATAGCAATTTTGTTTAAACTTAATCTCGTCACTTAAAATTTAAAATTTTCTTAAATCTTAAAAAGACAAATAACTACTAGTGGATAAAAAATTTTTTAATAAAGTAAGAATACTTGATGGAGGTATGGGTCAGGAAATTTTAAATCGTGGAGTAAAACCACACGGTACAATTTGGGGCGCAACAGCTTTGCTTCATAAAAAATATCATCAAATAGTAGTCAACACTCATCTAGATTTTATTAAAGCTGGAGCTGAAGTTATTGTTACAAATAGTTTTGGAAGCAGAAGAAGAAGGTTAATAGAAAATAATTTAGAAAAAAAATTTAATATACTTAATGTAACTGCGGGAAAACTTGCCGCTAAAGCTGTTAAGAAATCAAAAAAAAACATATTAATAGCTGGCAGTCTACCTCCTCAAAATTTTACATACTTTGCAGATTTAGGTGGCAACCTTAATTTTATCAAAAATGGTTTCTACCAACAGGCTAAATGTTTAAATCCTTATGTCGATTTTTTTTATTTGGATGTAATGAGTAGTTTAAAAGAATGTGAAATTGGGATTCAATCAATTAAATCTTTTAAAAAAGAATTTTTAATAGGAATACATATAAGAGAAAATGGAAAACTACCTTCAGGAGAAAAATTTATTTCAGTAGTAAAAAAATTAGAAAAATATAACCCCATAGGAATTTTGGCGTCTTGTGTTTCTATAGAAAATTTGAATCAAATAGCAAAAGACATTAAAAAGATAAAAGTACCTTTTGGTTTTAAAATAAATGCATTCGAACATATTCCGGCTGGCTGGAAACCAGATGCTAATAACCCAAAAGTACAATTAGGTACAAGGCATGATCTAAATCCTAAAAAATTCTTAAATGTTTGTAAAAAATTTAAAAAACTCGGTGCTAAAATTATCGGGGGTTGTTGTGAAATTACTCCTGCTCATATTAAACAGATTAAGAATTTGGCTTAATTGCTTAAATTTTTAATTATTTGATCCAGCTGTCAAATGTGCTTTGATTGGCTTTAATCCATTCTTCAGCATGTTTTTTTATAGCTTTTTCACTCTTCTCGCCTTTATTCATTTTTAAATTTTGAGAAGCAATATCTGCTAAAGGTATTGAAGCTACATTTAGAAATTTTTCAACTTTTGGATTGGCTTTAAGAAAGTCTACATTAGCAGCTGGTCTGATATCGTTAACACCAAAACCCATATTAAGTTTTGCTTTCGTAGCATTTGGTACACTTACTATTTTTGTTTCACTGAAAGGAGCTTCAATCCAAACTATATCTTTACCAAGTTTTAAAGTGCCAACTGTCCAATTAGGAGTCCAGGTATAGAATAATATAGATTTACCGTTTTTGTATCTAGATATAATATCAGCCATTGCCGCAGAGTAGTCAGCTTTAATTGGATTTATAAAGTCTCCTAAATCTAGTTCTTTAAAGTGTTTGGAAATTATTTTTTCGCATCCCCAACCTGGGTGACAAGCTACCATATCTGCTTTTCCATCGCCATTAGCGTCAAATTCTTTTACATGCTTCTTAATATCCATAATGCTTTTGATATTAAATTTATCTGCTGTTTTTTTATCAATTAAGTATCCTTGTAAGCCACCGCTTTTAGCCACGTATCCAACTGGTTTTACTTTACCTTTGGCTTCAGAAATATATGAATCATGGTTTCCAAACCAACCATTTACCCAAAGATCCATGTCACCAGCAGCAGCAGCTACATAGAAAACTTGTGGTTTCATAGCGGTAGGACCAACAACTTTGTAGCCCATTTTTTCTAAAGCTTTTTTATAAACTTCAGCTTGAAAATAACCGGTATCCCAATCCGCTTTTCCCATTTTTATCTCTTTAGCGTTAACTAAATTGATTAGAAGAAAGGTAAAGGTAATAGTTATTATGAGTTTTATAAATTTCATGCGTATAAAGTTATCTTAGAGTAAAAATAAATTATTTTAAAAGCGAGTATTGTCGCATCAAATAAAAAATATTAAGAAAAGTATTTACTTACTTTGTGCTTGCAAACTTTTGAGTAATTCTGTCTAAAATAATTGCCAAAATTACAATACCTGTTCCACCGATTACTGCTGAACCTATATCTAATCTGCCTAAAGCTACATAGACAGTAAGTCCTAATCCTCCTGCGCCTATTAGCGCAGCAATCACAACCATTGATAAAGACAACATTAATGTTTGGTTTACACCTGCCATTATAGTTTTAAGAGCTAAAGGTATTTCAATTTTTATTAAAATTAGTAATCTTGTTAAACCTAAACTCGACCCAGCTTCTTTAAAGCCCTTCCCTACTTGTCTGATTCCTAAATTAGTAAGTCTTATAGTGGGAGGTAAAGCAAAAATTATTGTTGCTATGACACCTGGTGTCAATCCAATTCCAAAAAGCATAACAACAGGAATTAAATAAACAAAACTAGGAATGGTTTGCATTACATCTAATACTGGTCGCATGATTATTTCGAATATTTTACTTCTAGAACAGAGAATTCCTAAAGGTATACCGATTATTATACAAAAAATTACAGCTGTAAAAATCATTGCTAGAGTTGTCATACTTTCAGACCAAAGATCTACGAGGTCAATAAAGATTAAACCAATAGTTGTTAAAATTGTGAATTTTAAACCATTAGTTTTATACGCAAAGTACGCAAATATTAAAACAGCGATTGGAAATGGAATTATATTAAATAAAGATTCTAGCCCATTAAGAACCGAGTCAATAGGAGCTGAGAGTTTTTTAAAGAGTGGTCGTTGCATAAACAACCACTCTTTAATATTTTTTTCTATCCACTCAGCTATGGGTAAATAAATTTCGTAATCAGAAGGTGCTAGTTTTAAGCTCACTATTCTGACCTAACTAATTTATTTAATCCAGCTATCGAACGTGCTTTGATTATTTTTTATCCAAGCATTAGCATGTTTCTTAATTGCTCTTTCTGATTTTTCACCAGCATTCATCTTCATGTTTTGAGCGGCTACATCTGCTAAAGGAATAGATGCTTTTTTAAGCATTTTTTCAATTTTAGGATTAGCTTTTAAGAAATCAACATTGGCTGCAGGACGAATATCGTCAGCACCAAAACCCATGTTAATTTTAGATTTTGTAGCATTAGGTACCTTTACAGCTTTAGTTTCACTGTAGGGAACTTCGATCCAAACAATATCTTTGCCAAGTTCAAGTGCACCAACAGTCCAATTAGGCGTCCAAGTGTAAAACAATACAGACTTACCATTTTTGAATTTAGCTATAGCATCAGCCATTGAAGCCGAATAGTCTGCTTGCACTGGATTAATAAAATCACCTAAACCAAGCTCTGCAAAGTGTTTTGTGATTTGTTTTTCACATCCCCAACCTGGAGGGCAAGCTACCATGTCTGCTTTACCATCGCCGTTTGAGTCAAATTGCTTAGCATGTTTTTTGATATCCATTACGGTCTTAATGCCGTATTTGTCTGCTGATTTTTTATCAATTAGGTAACCTTGAAGACCACCTTTAGGCATTACGTTACCCACAGCTTTAACTTTACCCTTTGCTTCTTTAATATAAGTATCATGAGTACCAAACCAACCATTTACCCATAAATCTAGATCTCCTGCAGCTGCTGCCACATAAAAAACTGATGGTTTCATAGCCTTTGGCTCTGTAACTTTGTAGCCCATTTTCTCTAGAGCTTGTTTGTACACTTCGGCTTGAAAATAGCCTGTGTCCCAATTAGCCTTTGCCATTCTAACTTCAGCAGCATAAACCGCACTACTAATAGACAAGGCAGCAATAATTGACACTAAATGTTTAATGTATTTCATTTTATTCCCCCTGTTATTGTTTTAAGTAATATTAACTAAATTTTTTGTAGCATGTATGGCCATGCAATGTAACCGTAATACAACTAAAAAGTGAGTTTTCGCTTATATGTACATTCGCTAAAGTAAATTCGCTTATATTCCAAAAAATACTTAATATTTTATTTTTTTTTACACTTTTTGCATAAACCAAAAAATTCTAAATTATATTTTTTATATTTCATGCCTGTTTTATCATTATAAGTTATTAAATATTTTGAAAGTTTTATGTCATTAATTTCTTCAACTTGCTCGCAGCTTTCACAAATAGAAAAAGCTGTTGCTTTAGAAATTTCACAATTAGAGTTTTTACAAGCTACAAAAGCATTTCTGCTTTCTATTTTGTGAATTTTCCCTATCTCTATCAATTTATCTAAAGCTCTATAAATCTGTTGAGGGGCTTTTATGCCTTTTTTTTGAACATTGTATAAAATAGAATAAGCTTTGAGGGGTTCTTTCGCTTTGACTATAATTTCCAATACTACTTGTTGATTTTTAGAAAGAGTTTGTAATTGAACCATAGTTTAATTTACCAATTTAAATTTATTTATTCAATTCTGAACTTTTTTAAATTTAATAAGTGACAAACAAAATAATATTAATGCAGCAGTAATTATTGATGGTCCTGAAGCAGAATTAAACTCCAAAGATGAAAACAACCCAATTAGTACTGATAACAACCCTCCAAATATTGATAGCTTGACCATTTGGGTCGGATTATTAGAAATATTCCTTGCCATAGCAGCTGGCATGATAAGCATTCCTGTAATTAAAAGCAGACCAACAATTTTTATCGAAATAGCAATTATAGCAGCCAATAAGATTGTAAAAATTGTATTATATTTATCAGGTTTCATTCCTTCGGCTTCAGCTAATTCATAATTTACTGTAGCAGCAAATAAAGGTTTCCAAATTAATTTTAAAATTATAAGAATTAAAGCTCCGCCTATCCAAATTAACAACAGATCGTTTCGATTAACAGCTAAAATATCACCGAACAACAATCCCATTACATCAAATCTAATAGAAGATAAAAATCCAATCACTACAAGACCTACTGCTAATGAAGAGTGGGCCAACAAACCTAATAAGGCATCACCAGGGAGTTTAGTAGTTTTTTGTAATCTCAATAGCATAATTGCAATTAATGAAGAAACCAAGAATACAGAGAAAGCAATATTAATGTCAAAAAAAATAGCCATAGTTACACCAAGTAAAGCGGAGTGAGATAATGTGTCTCCAAAGAAAGATAATCTTCTCCAAATAATGAAACAACCAATAGGTCCTGTTACTAAAGCTATTCCTACGCCAGCTAGTAACGCTCTTATAAAAAAATCATCAAGCATGATTTAATTATTCTTTTCTTTTAATAGTTCCATCTTGTGAATGTGTGTGATCATGTTTGTGCTCATATAATGATAAAATTGAAGAAGCTCTGTCACCAAATAATTCCTTATACTCATTATTTTTAGCAACAACTTGGGGTGTTCCTGAGCAGCAAACGTGTCCATTTAAACATACCACAAAGTCTGTGGCTGCCATAACGACATGTAGGTCATGTGAAATTAAAAGTATTCCACAATTTAATTCCTCCGATATTTTTTTAATTAACTCATAAAGAGTAATTTCTCCTTTGAAGTCTACTCCTTGAACAGGTTCGTCTAAAACTAAAAGATCAGGTTGTTTAGCAATAGCTCTTGCAATCATAACTCTTTGAAATTCGCCACCAGATAAATCACCTAAACTTTTATTTCTTAAGTGTTCTACACTAGTTAAATTTAAAGCAATATTTATTTGTTCGTCAGTTGGCTCTTCGATTAAAGACATAAAATCAATTACTCTTATGGGTAGTGTCCAATCTATAGAAATTTTTTGAGGTACATATCCAATCTTATTAGTGAACTTGTTAACCCTCCCCTCTATATTTTTATAGATACCTAATGCAATTTTTGCTGTTGTCGACTTTCCTGATCCGTTAGGTCCAATCAAGGTAACGATTTCACCTTGTTTTACTTCTAGAGATACACCTTCAACTAACCACTTGTTATTCTTGGAAAAGCCCACGCTCTCTAATTTTAATAGAGTTTTTTTTTCTTTATTCATAAATTAACTCTTGACGTAATTAATGTTATATTATAACAAGCTGTTATATTATAACATTTTTATGACAAACAGAATACAAACATATTTATTAACGTTATTTTTTTTAGTTTTTTCGCTAATTTCATCAGCAAATGCTGAAGTTAAGGTAGTTACTTCAATTAAGCCAATACATTCTTTAGTGAGCTATATTATGGACGGTGTTGGAAAACCTGATGTTATAGTTGATGGCTACAATTCTCCACATGGTTTCAGTTTAAAACCTTCTCATGCAAAAATGTTAGAAAATGCAGACCTGGTTATATGGGTGGGTGAAGATTTAGAAGCTTTTCTAGAAAAACCTTTACAAACAATTGCTAAAAAAGCCAAAAATATTGAGTTAATGGACTTAAAAGGAATTAAAAAACTTGAGTTTAGAGAAAAAAATATTTTTGAAGAACATGATGACCATAAAGAAAAGGACGGTCATAAAGAACATGATGACCATAAAGAAAAGGACGGTCATGGAGAACATGATCCACATGTATGGCTAGACCCAATAAATGCTAAGGTTATAATTAAAGAAATTACAAATCAATTAGTGCAATTAGATTCTAAAAATAGCTCAATTTATAAATCAAACTCCAAAAAAGCTTTAACTGATATAGATAAATTAGTTAAAGATATTAAAAAAGAATTAAATAAAGATTTAAGATTTGTAGTGTTTCACGATGCTTATCAATATTTTGAAAATCGATTTGATATTCAAGTTCTTGGCGCTTTAACAATCAATACGGATGTTATGCCAGGTGCTGAACAATTATCTGAAATCAGAGAAGTGATCGAGCATGAAAAAGTAAATTGTCTTTTTTCAGAACCTCAATTTAACCCGGCAATAATAAAATCAATTGCTAAAGATACTAAAATTAAAACAGGTATTTTAGATCCTCTTGGGGCAAAACTAGATAAAGGAAAGAATTTATATTTTGATTTATTAAGTGATATGGCGTCTTCTTTTAAAGGTTGTTAGCTTTTTTTTATATATAAATTGATATAATAACGTAGTAAAAATAAGATATATTAATGACAGGTTATCTAGCTTATTCAATCTACTCATATATCGCCTCTTTAGTTAGCTGGAGAATAGAGAAATTATATAAAGAGCAAAGTCAAAAAAATGAACAAACAATCAAAATATTTTTTTTGTTAAAACACGGTTTTAGAATTACTGGAACAATTCTTTTAATTGCTCACTTATTACCATAATAACAAGATTTAAATTTTTTTCGTCCTATCTATTCTTGATTTAAGATGTTATAGTATCATTTTTAGATACTGCTAAATAGAACCACATCACACTTATAAGCAAGTATTTTTCGAAAAGTACCCATCTAAAGAATTTTTTGCTCATGTGTAAAAACATGAACAATAGCTAACGCTTTTTATGATTATAAAAGAAATTTTAGACACCAAAATAAAAGAAAAAGATGCAGTTTTGTCTTTTGAAAAAAAAAATATTTTTCAAATTAAAATCAATAAATCAATCGAGATACTTGTAGTTCATAATCCAGGTGAGAAAAATTTTCACCAAGACAATGTAGGCATAATTCTTGAAGAAAATAAAATTTTAAAGATTTTATCAAAGCGATACACAAATGTTGTAATTACAGAAATTAAAAATAGAGAAGACCTAGATGAATTGCTTAAAAGAAAGCCTGATTTAGTGTTCTCTGGTGTTAAGTATTTTAATTTTAATAAAGAAAAAATTTGGTTAAATGACTGTCTAGAATTATATGATATTCCTTATATAGCATCTAACAGAGCGGCACTGGACAATGAAAGCGATAAAGATAGAGCTAAAAAACTTATTTTAAAAGCTAAAATAAAAACTGCTGATTTTTTTGTAACAAATCCTGGAGAGCATCATAGTGAAACATCAATACCTATTTCATTTCCTTTGTTTGTTAAGCCAGTTAGAGGTGGTGATAGCAGAGGTGTCGATTCAAATTCTGTTGTTTATAATTTTGCAAGTTTTAAAAAGAAAGTTTTAGAAATAAAACATAAATTTAACCTCTCATCTCTTGTCGAAACTTATTTGCCTGGAAAAGAATATAGCGTTGGTATTCTTCAAGATAGCACTAACGGAACTCTAAGAGCTATGCCTGTAGAAATTATTATTAAGAAAAATAGGAACGGTCACTGCATACTTGATTTTAATGTTAAAAAAGATGATGAAGAAAAAGTAATCGCAGTTACAGATGCTAAAATATTTAAAAGACTTTCTAAATTGGCAAAAGAATCTTTTAAAGCTTTGGGTGGAAAATCTTTAGGAAGAATTGATGTAAAAATGAACCACCAAGGAATTCCGAATTTCATGGAAGCAAATCTTATGCCAGGTCTACGAAAAGGGTATTTTTATAGATCATGTTTGTTGAATCTTAATATGAGCTATGAGGATATGATATTTAATATTGCTAACACTGGGTTGTCTTCTAATTAAAATTTATAGTTTAAATAAAAGTTTAAGATCCTACTTTGTAAAATCTAATCATATTAGTCATATCTGCACGACCAAAGGGTAAGCCAGCAGTAATGATTACAAAATCATTTTTTTTAATAGACTTATCTTTTCTAATAATTTCTTTAGAAATATTCATCATATCTTTCCAACCTTGAGGATCTCTACTGTTTATAGATTCAACACCCCATAATAAGCTTGTCTGTCTGGATACGTTAATATTTGGTGAAATTGTAATTATTTTTACCGAGGGTCTCATTGTAGAAACTAATTTTGCAGACCGTCCTGAATTTGAAAAAGCTATAATGCCTTTCACAATAGGATTGTAAGCTAAATCTTTAATTGAAAGGACGATAGATTTTCTTGGATTAGTTTTAATATCAACTTTATTTTTAAAATCTCCAATGTGTCTCTTTTTATACCCCTCTGTTGAAGCAATTGTTTTATGCATTACATTTACAGACTCAACAGGATATTTACCAATAGCTGTTTCAGCAGAAAGCATAACAATATCTGCTCCTTGAAAGATTGCTGTAGCAATGTCATTAATTTCAGCACGCGTTGGGGTTAAATTTTCAATCATGCTTTCTAACATCTGTGTTGCTACAATAACTGGTCTTGATAATTTTGAGCATTTTTTAATTAAATCTAACTGAACCTGAGGAACGTCGCTGTGGCCAATATCAATTGCAAGGTCGCCTCTAGCTATCATTATAACATCTGTTGCTTTTATAATATCATCTATATTTTTAAGTGCAGTTTTGTTTTCTATTTTACAAATAATGCCCATATCTTTATTGATTAATTTTCTAGTTTGAGTGACTAACTTGGCATTTTGAATATAAGATAAAGCAACCCAGTTACAGCCAAGTTTTTTCGCAGTTTTAATGTCGGCTTTATCTTTAAGCGTTAAGTTATTAAAAGGCATAAAGAAATTTTGTAGATGAATGCTCTTATTACTTCTTATTGTGCACCCAGTGCTTTGACACACTGTTTGAACTCCATTTTTTACTTTTTTTATAACTTTGAAAGAATATTTTCCATCATCTAACAATATTTTATTGTTTTTTTTTAATTTTTTTAAGATTGAAGGGTACGGAAAACAAACTCTATTTTGATCACCGATTTGTTTTTTGCTATCGAAGATAAATTTTTGGTTATATTTAATATTTATTGAATTAGCATTAATTTTACCTACTCTTAATTTAACACCTTGAAGGTCTGCAATAATTGATAATTTTTTATTTAAGCTCTTTTCTATTCTTCTAATTTTAGATACTACTTTTTGTATACCAGTTACATCGTGACTAAAATTGATTCTAAAAGCATCAACGCCAGATTTAACTAATGTTTTTAATTTGTTTTCTGAAAATATAGCTGGTCCTAAAGTAGCAATAATTTTGGCTTTTTTTTCCATAATTTGAAGATTGTTAAATTATAATACCACTTTTTTACAAAAATAACACCACAGGAGCTTTTAGAGATTATTAAATGTAAAAATTAAAACTAAGAAGTGGTTTCTAAATCATTTTTCTAATTATCAGAACAAATATAATTGAAGTTATAAACATTATTAAAGCATAAGCGGCAGTTGGAACCAAATATACAATGTTGTCAAATATTTGTGTTCCCACAAATACAGCAAGAGCGCCATTTTGGAGTCCACATTCAAGAGAAATACACTTTCTTTGTGCTACTCCAGAGACAAAGTACTTAGCAAAGTAATAGCCGATGAACATCATTGTCAGATTAAGTAATAGAGCAATTGTTCCTCCACGAACAATCCAATTTACAATTTTATCCCATTCTGAAATATAAATTGATGCAAAAATCACAACAAAACAAATTAGAGAAATTCTTTGAAACAGAAGTTCGTTTTTCGTAATAAATTCTGGTGCTAGTTTTCTAATTATCATCCCTAGTATTACTGGAAGAGTAACCATTGTAAACATTTTCAAGGAAATATTAATCATTGAGATATTATTATTAAAGTCTGAAAAACCCAAAAGTTCTGCGGAAGTAAATATTACAAAAGGTACTGAAAAAATACTTAACAAACTAATTACAGCTGTTAAAGAAATTGAAAGTGCAACGTCTCCATTTGCAAGCCTGGTAAGTAAATTAGATGTTACGCCTCCTGGAGCAGAAGCTATAACCATAACACCCATTGCTATTTCTAATGGACTGTTAAATATTTTTATTAAGATAAAAGCAATTATTGGAAGTAAAATAATTTGAAAAATAAAACCAACAATAAAATCTTTAAAATTTTTTATTACTTTTAAAAAATCACTTATTGTCAGGCCAAAGCCAAGACCTAACATAATAATAGCTAGAGCTATTGGAGCTATTTTTGTTGCTATGTACATTTATTAACCTAACATAATATAAAAAAAAGATTAATAAAAAAATAATTACTTGTTGTATTGTCGCCAATTTTTCTTTTCAGGATCAAATATTTGGATTTTAATTTTTGAATACCATTCTGCAACATCGTTGATATCTTGCTCAGACAACATTTGTGCGACCACAGTCATTTGAGGATGTTTTATTTCTCCAGCTTTATAGGCTTTAAGCCTCGCTATCATATAATTTTTTTCTTGAGCGGTAATATTTGGAATAATAACTGAATTTCCTGCTCCTGTTGCTTGCCCGTTTATTCCATGACATGTAACGCAAACAGTTTTTACTTTTAATCTTCCATTTTGCATTTCTTTAGAAAGTTCTTCTGCAAAGCTACTTGGGGAGAATAAAAATATAATTAAAATTAAAAATTTTTTCATTAGTTCATCATTGTATGGCTGATTATTTTAATTGCTTCTTTCAGTTTAGCTTCACCTTCTTTTAATTTTCCTTTATCGCAAAGAGATTTACCTTGATCTTTCAAAGACTTGATTTTTTCTAAGCTTCCTTCAGACCACTTATATTGTTTTTTTCCATACTCTCTTTCAGACTCTTTCCATATTGACTTTTGATAGTAATTGCACAAATAATTCTTTGAATTTAGATTAGCTTCATATTCTTTTTCTGTAATACATTTTTTTCTAATAATTTTAAATTCACCCTCTTCGGTCCATTTACCAAAACCACTGCATAATTCTTTACCTTCTTTGTTTGAATTTGCTAAAACACTAAATGTGAACGACAACCACATTGAAATAATCAAAATTAATTTTTTCATTTTACGCTCCTTTGTTCCGTTAAAAATTCCTTAAACTCCAAAAAAAAATGGACCGGTTTTCATGCCGGTCCATTTTAATAGATTAGTTAACTATTTTTTTAGTTTTTTCTTCAGCTAAACCAGCAGTTTGACCATCATAAGATATTCTATAAATAACACCTGCTTTATCATCAGATACAAGTAGAGATCCATCTATATAAGTTTGAACGTCAACAGGTCTACCTAAGTAAACACCATCTTCAGTCATCCAACCTTCTGCGAATGGCTCGGTTTTAGCTGCATTACCTTTTTTATCTAAGTAAGTAACCATAACCCTAGCGCCTCTTGGTTTAACAGCATTCCAAGAACCATGTTGTGCACTAAAAATTGCGTTCTTATATTTTTTAGGAAACATTTTTCCTGAATAGAACGACATTCCTAGATCAGCAGCATGAGCAATCATATCTACTTGAGGCTTGCAATAATTCTTTGCATACTTCTCAGGTATTTTTTTGTCTTTATACTCATTAGTTCTTACGTTACCACCGCCATAATAAGGATGTCCGTACCAAGTTTTAGAACTCAAGCTACAAGCTTTGTTAAGTTCGCCTGGAGGAGTTTCATCTCCCATGCCGTCTACTTGATTATCTGTAAACCATAAAGATCCATCTTTAGGATTAAAAGCATGTCCTACTGAATTTCTTATTCCAATAGCAACAACTTCTCTTTCAAGTTTTCCTGGGAAACGATTAAATTTAATAATTCCACCAATTCCAACTTCGTCATAAAGTGGATATTTATCAGCACCAGCTACGTTGAAAGGTTGACCCATGCTTACATAAAGTTTGTTATCTTTTTTGTTGATTGCACAAACTCTTGCAGTGTGATTGTAAGACTCTTCCTCTGTAGGAATTAAATCTCCTTGATCTATTATTGGTATAGCTACAGTATCGGGACTTTCCATAAAATACTCAGCAGCTGGGAACCATAATACTCTGTTTCTCTCTGCAATGTATAAATGACCGTCATCACTGTAACAAGGTCCATTTGGTATATCAAATTTAACACTAGGGCTAAATTCTTCTACTGTATCAGCAACATTGTCCATGTCTCTATCGGTAGCTTGCCATACTTTAGTTTTTCTTGTTCCTATCCAAACTGTACCTTTATTTCTGCTGACTGCCATGTGTCTTGCGTCTGGCGCTAAAGCAAAAAGTTCAATTTTAAAACCAGCTGGCATTCTTATGTTTGGCAAAATATTCTTTTTAATATTAGCCGAAAATTTAGTGTCTTGTGGAATTACTATACCTGCTTCAGTACCAGTTGGTTTAAAACCGCTTAACTTTTTTATATTTTCACTATCGCCCGCAGCGAATGATGAAAAAGAATAAAGTGTTAGGGTTAAGATAGAAGTTATTAATGATATAATTTTTCTCATTATTGTCTCCCTTATTGATTTATTAATGATCAAATTTAACTACAGAGGGAAAAAAATTTATACGGAAAGTATTAAGGTAAACAACTTTAAGTTGAAATTAAATTAAACTAGCTATTTGTATTGCCGTTTCGCACATACGATTTGAAAAGCCCCATTCATTATCGTACCAGGATAGCACTCTGCTAAATTTATTTTTGATAACTTGTGTTTGAGTTACATCAAAAATTGAGCTGTGAGGATTGTGGTTAAAATCTTTAGAAACTAATGGTTTCTTATTTATTCCAAGTATGCCTTTTAATTCTTTAGTGTTAGAAGCAGCTACCATTGCATTGTTAATGTCATCTGGACTTACTTCTTTTGTAGTTACCACAGTAAAATCAATTAAAGATACGTTAGGCGTTGGAACTCTTATTGCAGTTCCGTCTAATTTACCATTTAGACTAGGTAAAACTAAGCTCATTGCTTTTGCTGCACCTGTTGAAGTTGGAATCATTGAGTCTCCCGATGCTCTAGCTCTTCTTAAATCTTTATGAAGTGTATCTAATAATTTTTGATCTCCAGTATAACTATGAATAGTTGTCATGTAGCCATATTCAATACCAAAGTTTTTTTCCATAACCATTGCTACTGGCGCAAGACAATTTGTAGTGCAAGATCCATTGGAAATTATATTATGTTCTTTTTTTAAATCTTTACTATTAACGCCCTGAACGATTGTAAAATCTACATTCTTAGCTGGAGCTGATATAATAACTTTTTTAGCTCCCGCTTTAATGTGTTTTTCTGCTGAAGTTTTGTCTAAAAATAAACCAGTGCACTCTAAAACTACATCAACCCCTTCCTTTCCCCAGGGTAAATTTTGAGGATCACGTTCTGCAAAAACTTTTATGTTTTGATTTAGTATTTTAAAACCATCTTTAGATGTTTCAACATCATAAGGTAATGTTCCATGAGTACTATCGTACTTAACAAGATGGGCGTTTGCCTCTATTGAACCTAAATCATTAATCGCAACAACTTGTATTTTTTCTTTATAGTTTTCAAGTAAGGCTCTTAAAATAAGTCTTCCAATTCTTCCGAAGCCATTAATTCCAATTTTAATCATGATTTTTTACACGTACTTAAACACTATTATAGCATAAATCACGGAAATAATTGTTGCTATCCACAGGATCATACTCGTTAGTCCAAGCCAAGCTAAATGAATGAATGCACTTCCTAATAAAGAAACAAAAAGTCTATCTCCTCTAGTAGTATCTAATCCTAAAATACCTCTGCGTGGCGACCCACCGGGATCTTTTTTTTCCCAAATATACATTCCAGTAATACAAAGAGCTATAAAAATAAAAAAAGCAGCAGTAGGCCACGTCCAAGCCATCCAAGTGATAAAATCAAAATCAAAAAGTCCTTTTTCTTTTGCTTCTCCAACTTTATCCCAACCAGCTGCTTGTAAGTTTGTAAATATCATACTCTTCCCATCGCAAATCCTTTAGCTATATAGTTTCTAACAAAATAAATAACTACAGCTCCAGGAATAATAGTTAATGTCCCTGCGGCAGCCAATAAACCTAATTCATATCCCGCTGAACTTGAAGTTCTTGTCATTATCGCAGCAATCGGTTTAGCGATAGTGGCTGTTAATGTTTTTGCAAGTAAGAGTTCAACCCAAGAAAACATAAAACAAAAAAACATTGTAATACCTATACCTGCAGCAATTGTAGGAATAAATATCTTGAAGAAAAATCTACCAAATGAATAGCCATCAACATAAGCAGTCTCATCCAGTTCTTTTGGAACTGACGACATAAATCCCTCTAAAATCCAAACTGCAAGGGGTATATTAAAAAGGCAGTGAGAAAGTGCTATTGCTATATGTGTATCAAATAAATTTACTGAAGAATAGAATTGAAAAAATGGCAACGCAAAAACAGCTGGTGGAGCCATTCTATTCGTTAGTAACCAAAAGAACAAATGCTTGTCTCCTAAAAATTTGTATCTTGAAAATGCATATGCTGCTGGCAAAGCTGCTGATACAGAAATTAAAGTATTAAAGACAGTGTATGTAATAGAGTTAACATATCCCATGTACCATGTACTATCTGTAAAAATTGTGATGTAATTATCTAAAGTAAATTGTCTTGGCCATAGGGAATAGGTATTAATAATTTCTGAAGTTGTTTTAAATGACATATTAATTAACCAATAAATTGGGAGCATTAAAAATAATATATAAATTGTTGGTACTAACCATTTGAATTTTTTCATTATTTAGCCTCATCCTTCATCATCAAATTATAAAATACCCAACAAACTAGCAGTACGATAAAAAAATAAATAAGCGACATTGCAGCTGCAGGCCCTAAATCAAACTGTCCTAAAGCCATCTTAACTAAATCAATTGATAAAAAGACTGTAGAATTTCCAGGTCCTCCTCCTGTTAAGACAAAAGGTTCTGTGTAAATCATAAAGCTGTCCATGAATCTCAAAAGAATAGCTAATGTTAAAACTTTTTTCATTTTAGGAAGTTCAATGTACCTAAAAACATCCCATCTACTAGCTCCATCAATTTCTGCTGCTTGGTAATAAGCAGGCTGAATTGAGTTCAGTCCAGCATAAGATAATAAAACTACTAAAGATGTCCAGTGCCAGACATCCATTAAGACTGTTGTAAACCAGGCGTCACCAACTTGTTGAGTAAAATTATAATCAAAACCTATGGAATTTAATGAATGTCCAAGAAAACCAATCTCTGGTAATGCAAAAATATTCCACATAGCTCCTACTACATTCCAAGGTATCAGTAGTGGCATTGACATTAGAATTAAACAAGCAGGAACACCCCAACCTTTTTTTGGCATGGTTAAAGCAATTGCAATCCCTAAAGGTAATTGAATTAATAAAATAATAAAAGTAAATAGAAACTGCCTTCCTAATGCAGCATGAAATCTTTCTGAATGTAAAATTTGTTTAAACCATCTTGTTCCCTCCCAGGCAAAAACATTGCTACCAAAAGTTTCTTGGAAAGAATAATTAACAACAGTCATTAATGGCACTACAGCATTAAACGCTACTAGCACAAACACTGGTATGACAAAGAGCCATGCTTTTTGATTTAAAGTTTTATTCATTATTCAATAATCCAATCATCTTCGTAAGCATAAGTATACTTTTGATTAAAAGTAACAAAAGCACTTCCATCAGGTATTGTATCTTGTGTGCTAGATAAAATTTTTATTAAACCTTCATTTGACTCTACGTCAATTATTTTATGTCTACCTACATTGTTAACTTTTAAAACTTTGACAGGAATACCGTCTTTAGAAAAATCTACAAACTCTGGTCTAATACCTACTTGAGTATTGTTAAAATTACTTTTTTTAATATTTGAGCTAGTTGGTATTTTTTTTCCTGATAGATTAATTTCACCATTAGTTATTTTACATGGAAGAAAATTCATACCAGGCGAACCTATAAAGTGTCCCACGAAAGTATGTTTTGGTTTTTCAAAAAGTTCAATCGGTGTGCCGGTCTGTACGATTTGTCCTTCGTGCATAACCACAACTTGATCAGCAAAAGTTAGGGCTTCGGTTTGATCATGAGTCACATAAATCATTGTTCTTTTAATCTTTTGATGAAGCTCTTTTAACTTAGACCTCAGAACCCATTTCAAATGTGGGTCAATTACTGTTAAAGGCTCATCAAACATAATTACATTGACGTCCGATCTAACCAAACCTCGACCTAACGAAATTTTTTGCTTACCGTCTGCTGTCAAACCTGAAGCTCTATTTTTTAACGTAGAACTTAACTCCAACATCTCTGCAATTTCTTTTACTTTTGAGTCTATTTCTGTTTCAGAAAGACCTCTGTTTCTAAGAGGAAAAGCTAAATTGTCATAAACACTCATTGTGTCATAAATAACTGGAAATTGAAAAATTTGAGCAATATCTCTTTGCACGGGGTTTAATTGTGTAACATCTTTATTATCAAATAAAACCTCTCCTCTTGTTGGGGTTAATAAACCTGAAATAATATTTAAAAGTGTAGTTTTTCCGCAACCAGATGGGCCCAGTAAAGCGTAAGCACCGCCATCATTCCAGTCAATATTAATATTAGTAAGTACAAAGTCAGAGTCTTTTTGTTGTTTGGCTAAATAACTATGACTTAAATTTTTTAATGTAACTTTAGCCATTTTTAACCAACCTGTTATTTTGATCAAAAAATAAAGATTCATCTACATTCATATAAAGTTTAATTTCATCACCTATGTTCATTTGATGTGAACCACTAGATAGAGAAACCCAATTAAATTTTCCGTTCTTAAAATGTATTAGACTTTCAGATCCACTTAATTCAGAAATTAAGATTTTGCCTTTAATTTCTACAGAATTTCCTCCATTTTTATTAATCGTGACATTGTGTGGTCGAATTCCTATCTTATAATTTCCATCTTTAATATTAACGTTCGTTTTCCATTGAGCACTACCATCTAGAAATGAACATACATCACCTACCTTTTTAACTTCAGTAATATTCATAGGTGGTTCGCTGAAAACTTCCGCAGAGTTTAAATTTTTTGGATTGTTATAAACATCAAGTGTTTTTCCATACTGAATTACTTTTCCTTCAAGTAAAGTTGCAGTATTTCCGCCCATCATTAATGCATCAGTTGGTTCTGTAGTTGCGTATACTACAATACATTCTCTGTTTTCAAAAAGTTTAGGTAGCTCTTCTCGTAGTTCTTCTCGTAATTTAAAATCTAAATTAGCTAAAGGCTCATCTAGTAAAATTAAGTCTGAGTCTTTCACTAAAGCTCTAGCAAGTGCTGTTCGTTGTTGTTGGCCTCCAGATAATTCATCGGGTTTTTTATCTAACATGGGAGATAGTTTTAATAATTCAGCAACTTTACCTACTCTTTCTTTTATTTCTTTTGAGTTTACGCCTGTAATTTTTAAAGGTGATGCAATATTTTCATATACTGAAAAATTTGGATAATTAATAAACTGCTGATAGACCATAGAAACGTTTCGTTCTTGAACTTTCAAACCAGTAACATTTTTTTCATTAAACCATATTTCACCACTAGTGGGTTTAAGAAGTCCAGCCATAATTTGCATAAGAGTAGTTTTGCCCGCTAATGTTGAACCTAACAATATATTAATAGTATTTTTTTCTAATTTAAGACTAGTTTGATGAATGTAAGTTTCTACTCCTACTTTCATTTCAATATTTTTTAACTCTAGACTCATAATTATTTTAGAATTTGGCTTTAAAAAAAGGGGGCAATAAATGCCCCCTTTTAAATTAGATTAACCTAGGTTATTTCCAAGCGTCTTTAAATGCTATGGTTTTTCCTTGAGGTTTTTCATTAACTTTCGCTTTTGGTGAACCTTTTTGATTTAACCAATAAGATGCTTCTCTTGGCTTATTCAATCTTGGTCCACATCCACCGTATGCGTTACTACCTTTATCAGCAGCTTCCATACGAGACATTACTAAGTCCATCTCTTCTGCAAGACGATCCATAGTTTGTTGTGGTGTAAATGTGCCAGAGTTAACTTCTCCGATATGCTGCCACCATAATTGTGCAAGCTTCGGATAATCTGGAACGTTGATACCTGTTGGTGACCAAACATTTCTGTTGTCCGATCTGTAGAACTCAATAAGTCCACCTAATTCAGGTGCTCTCTTAGTGAAGTGCTTATGGTTAACAGTACTTTTTCTAACAAATGTTAAACCAACGTCAGCTTTCTTAAGAGATACAGTTTTTGAAACTGTAAATTGAGCGTATAACCATGCAGCTTTTCTTCTGTCAACTGGAGTAGACTTAAACATAGTCCATGATCCAACATCTTGATATCCAAGCTTCATACCTTCTTCCCAATATGGTCCTTTAGGTGATGGTCCCATTCTCCATAACGGCATACCGTCTTTATCAACTACTTTATTAGTATCGCTTTTTCCAACTAAAGAAGCTGTAAAAGCTGTGTACCAAAAGATTTGTTGAGCAACGTTTCCTGAAGATAGAGATGGTAGAGACTGATAAAAGTCCATAGTTGCAGCTTCCGGCGGTGCGTAAGCTCTTAACCATTCATCCCATTTTCTAATTGCGTAAACAGCAGCAGGTGCGTTAGTAGCTCCACCTCTTGTTACAGAAGCTCCAACAGGGTTACAAGAACCTTTTTCCATTCTTATTCCCCATTCATCTACTGGTATTCCATTAGGTAATCCTACACTACCACCGCCAGCCATTGATACCCAAGCGTCAGTCATTCTCCAACCTAAGTCAGGAGCTCTTTTACCATAATCCATATGACCGTATATTCTAACACCATCAATATTCTTTACATCGTTTGAAAAGAAATCAGCGATATCTTCATAAGCAGACCAGTTAACTGGTACGCCTAAATCATATCCATGTTTAGCTTTGAATGCTTTTTGAATTTCAGGTCTATCAAACCAATCTTTTCTAAACCAATAAAGGTTAGCAAATTGTTGGTCTGGTAGTTGATAAAGATTTCCATCGGGACCTGTTGTAAATTGTAGTCCAATAAAGTCTTTAAGATCTAAAGTTGGCAAAGTAACATCTTTACCTTCACCTTTCATCCAGTCAGTTAAGTTAACAGCTTGTTGCATACGCGCGTGCGTACCAATCAAATCTGAGTCGTTAACATATGCATCATAAATACTAACGTTAGTTTGCATTTGTGTTTGCACAGCCATAACCACGTCACCTTCACCGATTATTTGATGTGTTACTTTAATACCAGTTACATCCTCAAAAGCCTTTGTAAGTACTTTAGACTCATAAACGTGAGTTGGAATTCCTTCAGAAACTACTTTGATAGACATTCCTTTGAATGGCTTTGCAGCTCCTTGGAACCATTTTAGTTCTTTAATTCTTTCTTTTTCAGAAATAGTTGAAAGACTAAATTCACCTTTAGCTAAGTCAGTAATTGCATCGGAGTAAGCAGATGAAACTACTATTGAGTAAGTAACGGCAACAGTAAGAATTGTTTTTAGTTTATTAAACATTTTTTTCCTTTGTTGTAGTTAGTTGTTGATTTACTTGTCTTTGTTGTTTGAATTAAAACCCAAAATAGTATTGCTGTAAAGCTTTTTAAGGATAATTAATTCTGTAAAAATAAGATTTATACAATCTTAGATTGTTTTTGTTAGAGTTTTTTTAATTGCAGCAGACCACCCTTTAACTAACCTATTTCTTTCTTTAGAATTAATTTTAGGGGTAAAATTTTTATCTAGATGCCAATTTTTAGAAATATCTTTTAAAGATTTATAGACGCCAATTTGTAGACCAGCCATAAAAGCTGCGCCTAGGGCAGTAGTCTCTTGAACTTTTGGTCTTAGTACTTTTATATCAACTACATTAGATAAAAATTGTGAAAACCAATTATTCATTACCATTCCTCCGTCAACTTTAACTAGTCTTGGTCTTAGTCCATCATGTTTCATTGCTTCGAATAAATCATATGTTTGGTATGCAACAGATTCAATCGTAGCTCTAATAATTTCTTTAGGTCCTGTATCTCTTGTGAGCCCACTCAACACTCCTCTAGCGTTTGCATCCCAATAAGGGGCTCCTAATCCAGTGAAAGCAGGAACTAGATACACACCTTTATTGTCTTTTAAAGATTTTACAATATTTTCTGTTTCTGATGCTTTTTTGAAAAAATTAAGTTTATCTCTTAACCACTGAACTCCGGCTCCTGCAATAAAGATTGATCCTTCCATCGCATAAGTAGTTTTACCTTTAATTCGATAAGCTATAGTGGTCAGTAACCTGTTTTTGGAATAAATAATTTTAGTCCCGGTATTTAAAAGTACAAAAGCACCAGTGCCATATGTACTTTTTAATGATCCTGGCTCAAAACAACATTGACCGATAGAAGCAGATTGTTGATCACCAACTACACCGCTAATAGAAATTGGTTTTCCTGTAATTGATGATGCTGTGTGACCGTAATCATCAGCACAATCTTTTACAGATGGTAAAATATGTTTTTCAATTTTTAAAAGTTTTAAAATTGTATCATCCCATTTATTTGAAACAATATTGTAAATCATGGTTCGGCTTGCGTTGGTTGCGTCTGTTGCATGAACCTTGCCTTTTGTAAGTCTCCAAATTAAAAAACTATCTATTGTTCCAAATAGCAATTGTTTTTTACTCATTAATGTTTTTGCTAAAGGGATATTGTCCAAAATCCATTTAATCTTAATGCCAGAAAAATAGGAGTCTATTAGTAATCCAGTTCGATTAAAAATAAGAGTTTCATTATTTTGTTTTCTTAATTTTTTACAAAACTCTTCTTGTCTACGATCTTGCCAAACTATTGCATTATAAACTGCTTTACCAGTTTTCTTGTCCCATAAAACAGTTGTTTCTCTTTGGTTGGTGATACCTATTGTTAGAATTTTACCTTTTAATTTTTTACTTTTATTAATTACATCTTTTAATGTTTTTTTAGTAGTGCTCCAAATTTCTTCTGGATTATGTTCTACCCAGCCACTTTTTGGGAAATATTGAGTGAATTCTTTTTGAGATGAATAAATAGGTTTACCTTTTAAATCAAAAAGAATTGCTCTACTTGATGTTGTTCCTTGATCTATCGAAATGATAAACTTTTTCATTATTAATTAAAATATTGCCAATCTAGTTCTAATTTTTTATCTTCTATTATTGAGTTAATCATACCAAGCATTAAAGGTAATTTTTTTTTATCAAAATCTTCATTCACTTTTTTTCCAATTTCAATAGCTAGATCGGCACCCTCTACTGTAACTTTTGACATTTTATTTTTTTTAGCCTCAGAAAATGTCATACCTTGGCCGATGTATGATCCCATTAAACTATTTCTTCCACCGCCAGAGCTGACATAAAGGTCTCCCAAACCAGCTAAACCTTTAACGGTTTCTTTTTTTCCTTTAAGATGTTCAACAAAAATTTCCATTTCTTGCACGGACTGTTTAATTAATGCAGAAGCAGTATTTAAATAATTTTTTTCTCTAACTTCCTCAGAAATATTATTACTACAAAGACCCTTCGCGGCTCCTACTGCCATTGAAAATATATTTTTTATAGCAGCAGACACTTCAACACCATTTAGATCGTCAGAATAGGATGTGTGATAATAATTTGTGTTTAACAAAGTTGCGATTTTTTTTGCAATTAAAATATCTTTATTGGCTATCACAACACTACTATGAACTCTATTTGCTAAGCCTGTTGCAAGACAGGGTCCACCCACAGCTGAGATATTTACTTCTTTTATTCCTTTGTCAAAAAGTAGTCTTTCTAATTTATCGATTAAAAGCTCATAATTGTTATTATAAATACTTAAACCTTTAGTGAGCATTAATAAATTTGGAATTTTTTTATCTTTGTAGACCCTGTAGAGCTGATCTGCCACCCACTCGATACCTTTAGAACTGATGCCAAGAACAATAAGATCTATATTAGAATTAAATAGTGTGTCAAATTTTTCAAACTTAATTAGATTTATACCTAAAGGAATATTAATATTAAGACCAGGGTGTAATCGTTTATTTGCTGAAATTGAATCTATAAATTCGTTTTCTAAGTGTGTTCCTATAATATTAATATCATGATTATTATCTAAACAAGGATAAGCAAAAGCTGTTCCCATAGCACCCGCTCCTATTATTACTATTTTAGACATAAAATTAATTTCTGCTAATAGCTTTTTTGATAATTAAAAGAAGAGATAATAGCTCAATTTTTCCTAGAACCATAAATAAAATTATAGCAAGTTTAGAGGATGTTAGTAAATTTACAAAATTGATTTCATCTAAACCGTAAAGAGTAGAGTTGACTGTGTTTGTAATAGTTAAGATAGAAAGTTTAAAAGAATTTTCAAAATTTAACCCTCCTGCTGCAAGAACGCTAGATAAAATGAAAATACTTATAAAAAAACAAATAAAAATTAAAAAAGATGAATTTAAATTCTCATTATTTATTTTGTGTTGAGTATTAAAAATTTTTTGATCAATAATAATATTTGGTGTTACAAGCTTGAAAAGTTCAAAAATTGTTGATTTAAAAAGTATATATATACGAATAAATTTAATTCCATTTGAATTTGAAATTATGGAACCACCAATAATGGTTAAAAAAACAAAGAATAAATAAAAATTTTTAGGAGGTTCGTATGAAGATATCCCAGAATTACTTACACTGGAAACAACATTTAGAAAAATATTTATAAATTGAATATTTCCTATTGAAAAAAAAATAATTAAACTAAATAAAAACACCCCTCCTAAAATTACAATATCTTCATAATGTTTTCTTATGTTTTTGAAATCTGATGATAAGCTATAAAAAAAGTAAATATTTAAAGTTGCAAAAATTAATCCAACACTTAATATTATTTCTTGCGATGTATGTTTTATAATGTCAGATAATGAATTGGTTGGCAAAAAGCCACCAGCAGAACTAACGGTCATAGATAAGTTCAAACTATTAAAAAGCCTAATGCCAGATAAGTTAAATAAAATAAAGATTGCAACTGTTAAAAGGGAGTAAAGAAAAAAAACCTTAATAATAATTTTTTTTGTATCTTTATAAAGATTGATTGATTTATCTGGATTATAAATAAGATTAGTTAACTTATAATTATTTTTAAAGTTTGAAAAAACTAGAATTAAAAATGTTAAAAAAAATAATCCTCCTATCCAATGAGATGTTGACCTCCAAATTAATAATGTGGGGTCTAAAAATTTTACATTTGTAAATATAGTAAAACCAGTTGTGGTTAACCCTGAGGCAGATTCAAAAAATGAATCAATAAAAGATATTTGATAATAACTAAAATAATAGGGGATTGAAATTAATAAAGATGAAAAAAAATAAACAATGAAAATTAGAAATAGTTGTTCATAAAACTTAATATTTTTTTCTGCATTTTTACTAATAATGTAAAATGAAAAAGCAAAAAATAAGGAGACAAATAAAGTTATTAAATAAGAATTTAAATTTAAATAATGATCAAAATACGAGGAATAAAGAATATTCACAAATGATAGTATAGATATGGGCCAACAAGACAAACCTAGATAGTAAGATATGCCCTTAAAATTCATTTTTTAAATAGCACTTATTCTGAATATGCTCTCGACTTCTTTTAAAAGTTCTCTTTTTGCTAAAAATACAACAAGATCATCCTTTTCAAATACAAAATTAGATCTCGGTATAATAACTTTCCCGGCTCTCAATACCGCTCCTATTCTTATGTGTTCTGGAATATTTGAATCTTTTAGTGATTTATTAAGAAGTTCTGATTTTTCCATAATTCCAGCTTCAATAAATTCATACTCACCATCTAAAACGGAATAAACTGTTTCAATTGTTCCTTTGTGAACATGTTCCATTATTCGAGAAACAGTAGTCATTCTTGGATCAACAAGATCATCAATATTTAGAGACTTTTGTAACAAGCTGTAATTAGATTTATTTACTATAGCTATAGTTCGTTTTACGGGTGAATATTTTTCAGCTAATACGCATACCATTATATTATCTTCATCATCATTTGTAAGAGCTAATATTGTTTCTATTTCCTCAATGTTGGCTTCTTTCAATATTTCTTCATCAAGAGCGTCGCCACATATAACTATGGAAGAACTTAGTTCAGTTGCAATAAGTTCAGCTCTGTCTTTGTTTTTTTCAATTATTTTTACACGCGCACCTTCAAAACTAGTCTCTAAAAATTTTGCTAAATTCAAGCCAATATTTCCACCTCCAACTATAAGTATTTTTTTTGCTGTTTTTTCTTCATGACCAAAAGCTTTTAATATTTGTGTGATTTGATCGGCACTGACAACCACGTAAGCCTTATCTCCTTCTAAAAGTTTGTCTGTCTTTTTTAAAAAAATAAACTTACTATTTCTGACTGTTCCTACAATATTAGCTTTAAAATTTGGAAACTTTTCAGTAAGGTTCTTTAGAGACAGGTTAATAACAGGACAATTTTTTTCAACTGCAATTTCTAAAACTTTAATTTTACCTCCTGCAAAAGGAACGTTATCTAGTGTTCCTGGGGCTTCTAATTTTCTAAAAAGAGATTTAGCTACTTCTATTTCTGGTGAAATAATTACGTCTATCGGTAAATTAGAATTATTAAAAAGTTTACTCCACTTACCGTCTAAAAATTCTTGAGATCTGATTCTGGCAATTTTTTTATTAATATCAAACAAACTATGTGCAAGCTGGCAAATAATCATATTTGTCTCATCATTTCTTGTTACAGCTATAATCATGTCAGTGTTCGCAGCACCAGCATTTTCTAAAACTGAAGGGAATGTAGCTCTACCAACTATTCCTTTTACGTCCTGTGTCTCGTTTATTCTTTTTATATCTTCAGAAGATTGATCGACAACAGTCACAGAATGACCCTGCGCAGATAATTGTTTACTTATTGAAAAACCGACTTTGCCAGCTCCACATATAATTATATTCATTATTAATTGAGACCTTTTATACCTAAAGATCTAAGCTTTCTATGAAGTGCTGACCTTTCCATTCCTATAAAATCGGCTGTTTTAGATACATTTCCACGATTTTTCTTCAATTGATTAATTAAATAGTTAGTTTCAAATTGCTCACGAGCCTCTTTTAGTGGATATGACAAAGTCATATTCATAGAATTTTTATTATTTAACGACTCAGGATTTTCTTTTAAAATATCAGTTAGCAATTTATTTGTATCTTTTTTATCTTCATGAAGTGAAAGTATAGTTACTCTTTCTATTAAATTTCTTAATTCTCTAACGTTTCCTGGCCAATTATAACTATATAGTAAATCATTATTGTCATCTATTTCGGCTTCTTGTACTCCATTAATTTCTGCTACTTTTTGTTTAAAATATTTTATTAATAAAGGAATATCTTCTGCTCTAGATTGTAAAGAGGGTAAATTAATAGGTACAACATTTAATCTGTGGTAAAGGTCTTCTCTAAATTTTTTTTCATCAATTAATTTTTTTAAATCTTTAGATGTTGAGGAAATAATACGGATATTTACGTAAATATCTTTTGTGCCGTTAATTCTTTTAAACTTTTGATCAATAAGTGTTCTCAAAATATTTGATTGAATTTCAAATGGTATTTCTGAAACTTCATCTAAAAGTAATGTTCCGTTGTTAGCTTTTTCTAAAATACCATGGTCGATATTGCCGTTGCTGTATTCTTCTCCGAATAGTTGTTTCTCATATTTTTTTTCTTGAAGTAAAGCTGCATTAAAAACTACAAATGTTTTTTCAGATCTGGAGGAATTCTTATGAATCTTTCTTGCCACAAGTTCTTTACCTGTTCCTGTTTGACCTGTTATTAAAATTCTGCTTTCTGCTGCTGATAATTTTTCAATTGTTTTAGAAATATTTGAAATTGCTGTGCTTTTACCAATAAGATCAAAAGAATGGAATAATTTATTTTCAACTTTATCTTTTTCTTTACGTATATTAGTTACCTCTATAGCTCGTTTGACATAATTTAATAATTTTTCAGAGGAAAAAGGTTTTTCTACAAATTCGTATGCTCCCAGCCTAATTGACTCAACTGCAACTTGCACATTTGCATGTCCAGATATCATAATCACAGGCAAAGATTTATCTTTCTTAATTAATAATTTTAATAAATCGATGCCATCTTTGTCTCCTTTATCTAATTTAATGTCCACGATAGCTAAGCTAGGTAACTTTATGTTTATCTCTTTGATTGCCTGCTCGTAATTTGCAGCAGATCTTATCTCGTATCCGTTTTCTTGAAGAATATTACAAATTAAAAAACGTATATCTGCATTGTCGTCTATTACTAAAATTTCTGCTTTCATTTAATTAATTTTTGGGAGGGTGATCAAAACTTTTGCGCCTGGGTTGTTATTAGATATTGTTAATTCACCTTTGTGCTCATTTATAATTTTGCTCACAATTGGAAGTCCTAAACCTGTGCCGTCTTTTTTGGTTGTAAAATATGGTGTCATTATTATTGAGATATCTTTAATACCTAAGCCATTATCAGCTAATAATACGTTTATATAATCCTTATTATCACTAATTTCTATATTGATTTTACCTTTAAAAAGCTTGTTTTTTTCTTTGATTTCAGCAATTGAGTCCTCTGAATTTTTTATAAGATTTATAAATACTCTATATAATTGCTCCTCGTCTCCACTGATAGTCTGTTTCCTTGTTTTTAATTTTAAGTTAATTTCATTTTTGGAAGACATTTTGTAAAAGTCAGCGGCACGCCTAACAATAGTATCTATTTCCACCTTCCTAAAAATTGGTGTTGGCATTCTAGCAAAACTAGAAAACTGGTTTACTAAGTTTTCAATATCTTTGATTTGTCTATTTATAGTAGATAAATAATTTTTAAACTCATCTTGACCATCAGCAATTTTGTTATAAAATTTTTCTTGCAGCCTATCTATTGATAACTGAATTGGAGTCAAAGGATTTTTAATTTCATGAGCAAGTTTTCTTGCTACACTTTCCCAAGCAGAATATCGTTCTGCAATTAAAAGTTTGTCTTGCTGTTTTTTCAGTCTTTGAATCATACTGTTAAAATTTTTATTTAACATCAAAAATTCTTTATCAGACGCTAACTCAGGAACTCTACTGTCTAAAATTCCTTTGCTAATATCATCAGAAGCAGAAATTAAATTAATTATTGGCTTAGTAAGTCTATCAGCAAAAGCAATAGCTATTATAATAGAGATGAATAAAAGTAATCCCACAACTAAAATATAAATTATTGCAAAAGTTATTTTTATACCGAGTTGTTTGTTTTCAACAGTGTAGTAAAAATTCACAGCTTGTTCTGTCTCTTTTAAGTATTTGATAATTTGAGGGTCTATATTTCTTGAAATGTATAAATAGGTGTCAATTAAACTGTTTAATTTAATTAATGCTGATGTTTTGCCTTCTTCGTCACTTGAAATTAATACAGGAACACCTTCGAGTGCTTTATTAAACTCTTTCTCGGTAGGTCTAGTAAAATCTACCACGTCATCAGTTTCAGAAAGTATAATATTAGCTGAGCTATCAATTAAAAAAACATCATTTATTCTTCTTAGTAATTTTTCAGATCGTGTAATATTTGAAAAACGACTTGGTGATGAATAAAATAAAGAAGAAGCTCGATTTAAACCAATACTCATTAAGAAAACATCTGACTCAACTAATTTTTTATTTTGCTCTAAATAGTTTATGGCCAAATCATTAGAATTATTCACAGCTTTTGTTATTTGTGAATTAAAAAAATTTTGGAGTCCGTAATTAAAAATAAATAGAGAAAATATGGCAATTAAAAATGATGGAATAAATGTAAATAAGGTAAACAAAGATATATATCTAAGGCTAGTTTGCGATCCAACTTTTTTATTTTTTGTTAAAAAATATAAATTTAAACTTTTTTTAAATACTATTAAAAGAAATATCGTTAATAAAATTGCATCGAAGACCAATAAAACCTGCAGATTAATATTTGAAAATGATATTAATTTCGGATTTATAAAGGCAAGAAATGTGAGTATGCTTAGTCCAATACAAATTATAGATAATGAAATAACTGTTCTAAAGCCCTTTAATTTATTAAACATAAAAAATATCAATAATTTATATAAACATAATATAGTTTAACTCAATGAGATTTTCTTTTATTTTATTAGCTGGCGGAAACAGTAGTAGATTTAAATCTAATTTACCTAAACCATATCATAAAATAGGTGGAAAAACTCTTCTAGAATTATCTCTCAATAAAATCAAATACTTTAAAGAGTTTAAAAAAATAATTATTGTTTGTAACAGAAAACATATAAAATATTTAAAAAAAAATAATTTTAAAAATGTGACTATTATAAATGGAGGCAAAACTAGACAACAATCAACTCTCAATGCTTTAAATTATTTAAAAAAGAAAAAAAATATAAATAAGGTTTTAATCCATGATGCTGCGAGACCAAATTTTACAATAAAATTAATCAAAAAAATTTTAATTGAATCGAAAAAAAACAATGTTGTTGTACCTATTCTAAAATTACAAGATGCTTTAAAGAAAAAATATAATAAAAAAAAGTTTTTTAGTCTAAGTAGAAAGGATTTTTTTTTAACACAAACTCCTCAGTGTTTTGATTTTGATACAATTTTAAAAGTTCACAGCAAATATAAAGAAAAATATAATGACGATGATTTATCATTAATTAATGATACTAATAAAATAAAATATATTAACGGTGAAAAAAGAAATTTTAAAATTACTGACATGTATGATTATGAATTGCTTAAAGATATTCATAAATCAAATTTAAAAATTGGAATTGGTTTTGATGTACACAGACTCGTTAAACACAGAAAACTTTTTATAGGAGGTGTAAAAATTCCATCCACTTTAGGTACTCAAGGACATTCGGATGGGGACCCTGTTCTTCATGCAATAATAGATGCTATTCTTGGCGCTTGTCAAATGGGAGATATAGGAGAGATGTTCTCAGATCAAAGCAAAAAATTTAAAGATATAAGCTCTTCACTTCTAATAAAAAAAGTTATTGAAATAATTAAAACAAAAAATTATGAAATTAATAATCTTGATATAAACATAATTACAGAAACACCTAAGTTAAAAAAATTTAAAAATAAAATAATTAATAGTATTTCCAAGTTATGCGAACTAAACAAAGAACAAATAAATGTTAAAGCAAAGACAACTGAAAAACTTGGGGTTATAGGTCAAGAAAAAGCTATCGCTGCAGAAGTAATAATTTCAGTAATTAAATATGATTAAAAAATTAAATATATTAATTCTTACAATGTTTGGTGTAGGTAATTCAAAGTTTGCTCCTGGAACAGTAGCTTCTTTTGTGACCTGTTTAATTTATATTTGGTGTTATAACTCTCAAGTAAATATACTTTTTTTAATTTTTGGAGTTTTTTTTATATTTTTTACCTCAATTTATTCAATAGATAGTTTTAAAGACTCATTTTCAGACATTGATGCTAAAGAAATAGTGATAGATGAATTCATAGGTCAATCTATTCCGATTTTAACTATTTACAATTTTATTGAAAAAAATAATTTAAATCATTTCATTTTTTTTTCCCTGGTTTCTTTTGTTTTATTCAGAATTTTCGATATATGGAAACCCTTCCCTATTAAGCAAATTGATCAAAAAATGAAAAATGGCTTTGGGGTTATTTTAGATGACGTAGTTGCGGGGGTTTATTCGATTGTATTTTTAATATTTATTATTTTTCTCATTAATTATGATTAAAAATATAAAAAAAATAATTCGTTTACTCAAATTGAAAAAAATTAGCTTATCGGTTGCAGAGTCCTGCACAGGTGGAATGCTTGCTCAATTTATCACGAGTGTTGCTGGGTCATCAAAGGTTTTTAAATTTGGGGTTATCACTTACTCCAACAATTCTAAAATTAAATACCTTAAAGTACCTTCAAAAGTAATTAAAAAATATGGCGCTGTGAGCAAACAATGCTGCGATTCTATGGTTAATAATCTTTCAAAAATATCAAAAGCAAAGTTAAATTTAGCCATTACAGGAATAGCTGGGCCTAAAGGAGGTTCAAAAAAAAAACCGATAGGGTTAGTTTATATAGGTATAAAAAAAGGTAAAAAAATTCAAATAAATAAATATTTATTTAAAAATAAAAACAGAGAACAAATTAGAATTAGTTCTGTAAAAAAGTCTTTCGAACTTATCAAAGAGTTTATTTAAAAAGTTTTAAAGCTCTTAGCTCAAAGGCGTCTGTAATTTTTTTTAAACCAAAGTTAAAATAATTTTTCATTATTATATTTAAAAAATTATTTTTCACCTCAAAATCTATACTAAAATCCAATTCAGTTTTGTTGTTAAGCTCTTTGAATTTCCACTCATTTTTAAGATGCTTTAAGGGGGCACCTATATTAGTCACTGTGATCAAATCTTTTTTTTTAGAGTATAAAACTAAACTAGAATAAGTTTCATTTATAAATCTTTTACCAACCTTAAGATCTGCTTTAATTTCTATAAAGTCGTCTGTTTCAACTTTTTTATGAATCTTGGCATCTAAACACCAAGGAACGAATTGAGGGTACTGTTCAATGTCTAGCACCATTTGAATCAAATTTTTTTTTTTACAAAAAATAATTTTTTTTATTGAGGCAGACGACATTCAAACTGTTTATTCCTTGCGTCTTGCAATTTTCTAAAGTCTTCATCTGCGTGATATGACGATCTAGTTAAAGGAGAAGAAGATACTAACAAGAAGCCTTTTGTTTTTGCAATTTTCTCCAGCTCTTGAAATTCACTTGGAGTATAATATCGGGTTAAAGGATGGTGTTTTACTGACGGTTGTAAATATTGACCAATAGTTATGAAATCAACATCAGCAGATCTTAAATCATCCATAACTTGAATAATCTCTTCTATGTTTTCTCCTAGACCAACCATAATACCAGATTTAGTAAAAACTTTTTTATTAAAATGTTTAGCATTTTTCAAAAGCTCTAATGAAGCAAAATATCTAGCTCCAGGTCTTACAGTTGTATAAAGTCTTGGAACAGTTTCAATATTATGATTAAAAACATCTAGATCAGCTTCAAGGATCTTCTTATAAGAATCGCCTTTCCTTAAAAAATCAGGGGTCAAAACTTCAATTGAGGTACTTGGATTTTTTTCTCTTGTTGCGTTAACTACCTTGTAAAAATGATTAGAACCACCGTCTTCAAGATCGTCCCTATCAACAGAAGTAATAACAACGTGTTTTAAATTTAAGCTTTTGACCGCATTAGAAATCTTTACTGGCTCAAAGATATCTAGTTCAGTCGGCTTTCCAGTCTTAACATCACAAAAAGCACATGCTCTTGTACAGGTGTCTCCCATAATCATAAATGTTGCATGTTTTTTACTCCAACACTCAGTGATATTTGGACAATTGGCTTCCTGACAAACAGTTACTAGATTGTTTTGATTGACTATCTTTTTAGTTTCAAAAAAATTTTTTGAATCTACGATTTTAGACCTAATCCATTCAGGTTTTCTTTTAATAGGATTTATTGGCTTATTAATTTTTTCTGGATGTCTTGGTTTCATTATTTAAGCTTAATTAGAATTTCATCTTTCGTTCCAAATTTAAGCTTTGAACGATACAAGGTGTCTAAATAATCTAGATTAATATTTTGGGATAATAATTTATTTTTGTGTTCAGTAGATGCTAATTTATTTTTTAAGTCTAAATTTTTAATAGAGAGCTTTTTTTCGTAAGCATTTTTTTCAAAATATGAAACTAATCCTCGTTCTCCGCCTATTAGATTTATACCAACATAAAGCGTTAAAAAGACTTGGAAAAAAAATATTTTTTTGGATTTTAAAATTTCAAAAATTTTCATGTTTAGATTCTAGCTATTTTAGAGGATTTTCCAAGCTGTTCTTCTATTCTCAATAATCTATTGTATTTAGCTACTCTTTCAGATCTAGCTAGCGACCCTGTTTTGATTTGGTTTGATTGCGTGGCTACAGCTAAATCAGCAATAAAAGTATCTTCTGTGTCTCCAGATCTGTGAGAAATAATAGTGCTAAAATTATTTTTTTTAGCGAGTTCAATCACATCTAAAGTTTCGGTTAAAGTGCCAATCTGATTTACCTTAACTAGAATTGAATTTGCAGACTTTTCTTTTATTCCTCTCTTTAATCTTTTAACATTGGTCACAAATAAATCGTCTCCTACAATTTGCACACTTTTACCAATTTCTTTTGTAAGTTTTGACCAGGCATTCCAATCATTTTCAGCAAAAGGATCTTCTATGGATTTAATGGGATAATTTGTGATTAAACTTTTATAATAATTAATGCATTCATCAACCGAAATAGATTCAGAAGAATACAATGAATAGTAACCGTTCTTATCTATTAATTCGTTCGCTGCAACATCTAAGCAAATATTTATATCTGTTCCTGGTTTTAATTTAGATTTTTCGATAGCATCTACAATTAATTGTAAAGCTTCTTCATTCGAAGAGATAGACGGTGCAAAACCACCTTCGTCACCTACATTTGTTAATAAATTCTTTGATTGAAGAATTTTTTTAAGATTCTGTATAACTAAAAAACATTTTTCAATGGCGTCCATAAAATTTTTTGCAGAGTCAGGTCTAATCATGAACTCTTGAATTCGAAGATTGTTATCTGCATGAGCTCCTCCATTGATAATATTCATTAATGGATTTGGTAATGTGAACTTTTTACCTAAGTGTTGATATAATTCTTTTTTTTTTGAAATAGCCTCAGCTTTTGCAACGGCCAGTGACACAGCAAGTAATGAGTTTGCTCCTAGTTTTTTTTTATTTTCAGTTCCGTCCAGGTCTATTAGAATCTTATCAATTTTTTTTTGTTTTGAAGAGTCAACATTTTTAAAATTTTTATTAATAACCGTGTTTATATTTTTAACTGCATCTAAAACACTTTTACCTAAAAAATAATCTTTTTTATTATCTCTTAACTCGTAGGCTTCGAATGCTCCCGTAGAAGCTCCTGACGGGACAATAGATGTAGCTTTTACTTTGTTGTCTAAGAAAACTTCTGCTTCAACAGTTGGATTTCCTCTGCTGTCAAAGACTTGTCTGCCTACTATCTTTTTAATTTTTGCCATTTATTAGTTCTTGATCAAGGTATCAATTGAAACTAATTGCTTTAAAAGAGATTTAATTTGATTTAATGGAACCATGTTTGGACCATCTGATGGCGCATTATCTGGGTCTTCATGTGTTTCCATAAAAACTGCTCCAACACCAACTGCTATGGCTGCTCGAGATAAGTAAGGAACAAATTCTCTTTGACCTCCAGATTTTTCTCCCATACCTCCGGGTTGCTGCACAGAATGTGTTGCATCAAAAACAATTGGATAACCTAATTTAGCCATTATAGGTAAAGCTCTCATGTCTGAAACAAGTGTATTGTATCCAAAACTTGCACCACGTTCTGTAAGTAAAATATTTTTATTTCCTGAGTCTTCTAGTTTTTTTATTACATTAGCCATATCCCAAGGTGCTAAAAATTGACCTTTTTTAACATTAATTATTTTTCCTGTTTTGGCTGCAGCGATAAGTAAGTCAGTTTGTCTGCATAAAAAAGCAGGTATCTGAAGAACATCTACGTGTTTAGCAACTACTGCGCATTGTTCTGCGGTGTGAACATCGGTTAAAACTGGGACGCCAACCTCTTTTCTGATTTTATCGAATATAGAAAGAGATTTTTCTAATCCAATTCCTCTTTCCCCTTTGAGACTAGTTCTGTTAGCTTTATCAAAGGAAGTTTTATAAATTAAATTTATTTTTAATTCTGAAGTAATTTTTTTAAGTTCTTGTGAAATATCTAAAGCATGCTTTTCGCTTTCAAGCTGACAAGGTCCAGCTATTAAAGTGAAAGGATGGTTGTTTGCTATTTCAAAATTAGCACATTTTACTTTGTGATTAATCATTTTTTTCAGAGTTGTTTTTTGCAGCTTTAATAAATGATGAGAATAGTGGATGTGGCGCAAAAGGTCTAGACTTAAATTCAGGATGAAACTGAACGCCGATAAACCAAGGATGGTTTTCAAGTTCAATAGTCTCAGGTAACGAACCATCCGGTGAAAGGCCAGAAAAAATAAGGCCTTTTTTTTCTAATCTAGGTTTTAATTTTTTATCAACTTCGTATCTGTGCCGATGTCTTTCATTAATTACAGTTGATTTATATATTTTACTTATCAAGGTATTTTTTTTTAATTTGGCTTTAAATGAACCAAGTCTCATAGTCCCACCCAAATCTTTTTTGGTTCCTTTTTGAATAATTTTTCCCTTAATCCACTCACCCATTAAACCGACTACATGTATTCCACCTTTGCCAAATTCACTAGAAGTTGCTTTTTTTATGCCTAGCATATTTCTTGCAGATTCTATAATTGCCATCTGCATTCCAAAACAAATTCCAAAGAAAGGAACTTTATATTTCCTTGCGTAAGCAATCGCTTCTATTTTGCCTTCTGTACCTCTTGAGCCAAAACCACCCGGAATAAGAATGGCACTATAATTTTTTAAAACTTTACTAACATTGTTTTTATTAATTTTTGTTGAGTCTACCCATTCTGTATTAAGGTCTACATCATTGCTTAGCGAACCATGAATTAGCGCTTCATCTAAAGATTTATAAGCATCTTGAAGATCTACGTATTTGCCTACTATAGCGATTGAAAGTTTTTTTCTTTTTAAATTGATTTTGGATACAATGTCTTTCCAAACTTTTAAATTAGCTTTGTTTTTTTCTTTTAATCCAAAAATATTAAGAATTTTTTTATCTAATTTTTCTTGGTCATATTTAATTGGAACCTCATATATAGTCTTAACATCTATTGATTGAATAACATGTTCTGGCTCCACATTACAAAATAATGAAATCTTTCTTTTTTCTTCTTTAGGAATATCTTTTTCAGCTCGACAAATTATAATGTCGGGCTGAATACCAATGCTTCTTAATTCTTTAACTGAGTGTTGTGTTGGTTTTGTTTTAAGCTCGCCCGAAGCTCCTATATACGGGACTAAAGTTAGATGAATAAATAAGGTTTTATTTCTTCCTTCTTCGTTAGAGAACTGTCTAATCGCTTCTAAAAATGGAAGACTTTCAATGTCACCAACTGTGCCGCCAATTTCACATATTACAAAATCTTCATTAGAAACTTTGTTGGAAATAAATTTTTTTATATGATTTGTTACGTGAGGTATGATTTGAACTGTACTACCTAAATATTCTCCTCTTCTCTCTTTCTCAATAATATCTTTGTAAATTTGACCGGTAGTAATATTATCTTCTTTAGTAGATGGTTTGTCTGTAAATCTTTCGTAGTGACCTAAATCTAAATCTGTTTCAGCTCCATCGTCTGTTACAAATACTTCTCCATGTTCAAATGGATTCATTGTTCCAGGATCAACGTTCAAATAAGGATCTAATTTTCTAATTCTAACTTTATAACCTCGTAGCTGTAGCAATGAAGCTAGAGATGCTGAAGTTAAACCTTTGCCTAGTGATGAAACCACGCCGCCGGTTACAAATATGTATCGCGCCATGGAAGGATATTATAGCGACTTTTATTTTAAAAACAAAGATTATTTTTGATTTCTTGGTATCTGTGGAAGATTTTTCTTTTCTTCTTTTTCTTTTTCTAAATCAATAACAGATTGAATTTCTTTTATTTCCACACGAGAAATCGAAACTAAAGCAATGCTGGTTATAATAAAAAAAACGGCTAGTATTGAAGTAAACTTGGTAAGAAAGTCTCCTGCTGATCTTGAAGACGTGAAATTATCTTGTGAAACACCCAGACCTAACGCCCCACCTTCTGATCTTTGAAGTAAAATTACAATAACTAACATTATTGCTAAAATAATATTTATTGTAAGTAAAATACTTTCCATGGTGTCTATCTATAGTAATTCTTTATTATATCAATAAAATTTTTGTCAGACTTCGAGGCTCCACCGATTAAAAAGCCATCTATCTCATTCAATTTTTTAAACTGGCTTATATTTTTTCCATCAACTGAACCACCGTATAAAACAATTGGTAATTTTTGCTTTTTGAAAATTTTTTTTAATACTTTTTTTATAAATAGAGTTGTTTTGAGTAAGTCATCAGGTTGAGGGATTTGTCCTGTACCAATTGACCAGATGGGTTCGTAAGCAACAATTATATCTTTAAAATTAAATTTTTCATCTAACACATTCTTAATTTGTGTTTCTAATACTTGGAAGGTTTTATTGCTTGCCTTGTGTTCCTTGTTTTCACCTATACAAAAAACAACTTTTAATTTATTATTTAAGGAATTTTCCACTTTAGTTTTAAGCATAATATCGGTATCGCCTTCGGATCGGTTGTCTGAGTGACCAACAATAATATATTGAGCGCCAACACTTTTGATCATTAATGGACTTATAGCTCCAGTATTAGCTCCGAAGTTATCTTTATGATAACAATTTTGAGCACCGATAGAGATTTTTTTATTTAAGAAAAAATTGGCGTAACTTTGAACTAAAGTATGAGGTGGAGTAATGATTACTTTGTATTTTTTATTATATTTTTTATCAGATTTAACAAATTTATTTACTTTATCAAGAATACTAATAGATTTTGGAACTCCAAACATTTTCCAATTACCAATAAAATATCTCATGTTATTTGCCATATTTAAAGTTTTGATCTATAGGTGTGTTAAATATAAAGCGCACTATTAGATTAAAACTATGCTTACATCAATAAAAAAAGTAACAACGTCCTTTTTAGCTAAAATATTAATAGGTATAATTATTTTACCTTTTGTTTTTTGGGGAATGGGCGATGTCTTTAGGACAGGAAATCAAAATATTTTAGTTTCAATTGGCTCTGACAAAATCACAGCTCAAAGTTTTGTTGAATATGTAAATAGACTTAACTTAAGTGAGCAACAAAGAAGCAACTTGGTAAAAAGCGATCTATTGAATAGAATTTTATCAGATTATATAGGTAAAAACATTATTGCTCTTGAGATAATTGATCAAGGAATTAATTTAAATAACAAATCACTTAAAGAAATAATTGTAAACGATGATACGTTTAAAAAAGATAATAAATTTTCAAGAACAGAATATGAAAAGTTTTTATTAGAAAGCGGATTGAGTGCAGCTTTGTTTGAACAAAATATTGCAGAACAAGAAAAGAAAAGGCAATTATTAACTTTTTTATCTGAAGGAATTAATCTACCTAAATTTTTGATTGAAAAAGAATATGTAAGTGAAAATCAAATAAAAACAGTACAATATCTATCATTAAACGAACTATATAAAAATTATTTAGTTCCAGAAAAAGAGGTTAAGAAAACTTATGAGTCAAATAAAAAATTTTTTACACAAAATTTTAAAACAATTCATTATCTTGAGCTTCTGCCAAATAATTTAACTGGCCAAAACGAATATAACGAAGCTTATTTTCAAAAAATTGATGAAGTTGAAAACGCTGTACTAGATGGTAGGGACATGAATAGTATTATTAAAAAATATAATTTATCTGTAAAAGTTGTAGAAAAAGTAAACAGTCAAAGAAAAGATAAAACAGACAAAGAATTAAAGAATATTGATAAAAAACTATTTGATAAAATTTATACTATCAAAGAGATAAAAAAACCTGAGTTAATAAACTTGAATAATAAATATTTTTTAGCTGAGGTTTTAAATATGGAAAAAGTTCCAAGAACCTTAGAAGACAAGAAAATAAAGGAAGCTATAGTTTCGCAATTAAAATTAAAAAATATTATTGAAAATAATAATAAAATTGTCAAAGAAATGACTAGTGGAACATTTAACCTTGATCAATTTAGAACATTTAGTAAGGATAATAAAATAGAAATTAAAAAAATAACAATTAAAAGCTTAAAAGATGAAACCGAGTTTAGCCCTGAAGTAATTAAAGAAATTTTTAAAATTGATGATGGTGACCTACAATTAATTACAAACAGTCAATTAACAAAAAACTATATTATATTAGCTGAAAAAACTAAGAAACTCCCTTTAAGCAAAGACAATAAAGATTACGAACAATATAAGACTAAAGCAAGATTAAATTTGGCTAATCAAATTTATAGAGATTTTGATATAACAGTTAATAATAAATATGATGTAAAAATTAATGAAAATGTATTAAATCGTATTAAAAATACTCTCTAATGAAACTAAATATTAGTTTTAGTTCTTTTAAAAAAAATCATAAATCTAAGAAAGACCAATTAATTTATACAGTCAAGAACTGCAAAGACTATAAACAGGTTGAAAATATATTTAATTTTTTACTTGCAGAAAAAAATAGTTTTATTTTTGAGTCAGTTGAAAAAGGAACTATTAGAGGACGTTATACAATTATAGGGTTAAATCCCGATAAAATGTGGAATATTAATAAGAATATTATTACAGAGACATTTGAAGGTAAGAATATAACTATAAAGGGAAAACCTTTAGATTTTTTAAACAATTTAATTCATAAATTTAATACTAAAATTCCAACAGGTGTTCCTAAGATGGCGGCTATGCTCGTAGGTTATTTTTCTTACGATATTATTAGATATATAGAGAATATTCCCGATAAGTGCGTAGATGATCTAAAGATCCCAGATGTAAGGATGATCAGGCCAAAAAATTTAGTTATTTACGATAACTTAAAAAAAAAAATATATTTTATTGAAAATATTTACGCTGAAACGAAAATCAAAAATTATTTTGAAAAATACCAGTCGATACAAAAGAATTTTGAAAACTATGAGGACTTTAGCAACATTAAGTTGCCGATAAAGTTTAATTATCAAAAAAATAAAAATCTTATCAAAAGTAATATCTCAAAAAGAAAATTTAAAAATTATGTTAAGAAAGCTAAAGAATACATTGCTAGAGGAGATATTTTTCAAGTAGTTTTGAGTCAAAGATTTGAGCGAAAAATTAACAAAACACCACTTGAAATTTATAACCATCTAAGATTATCAAATCCTTCCCCTTTTATGTTTTATTTTAATTTTGAAGATTTTAAAATAATTGGAAGTAGTCCTGAAATTTTAGTTAGATTAAGAAATAATCAGATAACAATAAGGCCAATTGCTGGAACGAGACCTAGAGGAGCTACAAAAATTCAAGACGTAAAATACGCAAAAGAACTTTTAAAAGATAAAAAAGAATTGGCGGAACATTTGATGTTGCTTGATCTTGGTAGGAATGATGTTGGAAAAGTATCTAAGGTCAATTCTGTTAAAGTAACGGAAAGCTTTACTATAGAGAAATATTCTCATGTTATGCATATTGTGTCTAATGTTGTTGGTGAGTTTGATCGGAAAAATTCAATATTTGAGACTTTATTATCAGGTTTTCCAGCAGGGACCGTTAGCGGTGCTCCTAAAATTAGAGCTATGGAAATTATTGATGAACTTGAAAAAAATAAACGTAAACTTTATGCGGGTGGAATAGGATATTTTACACCTAGTAAGGAATTTGATACTTGCATTGCTCTTAGGACCGCACTAATTAAAAAAAATAAATTTTATGTGCAATCAGGTGCTGGAATAGTCGCGGACAGTGTGCCTGAAAAAGAATACCAAGAAACAGTTAACAAAGCTAAAGCTTTAATGAGTGCAGTTGATTAAATGAAAATTTTACTAATAGATAATTATGACAGCTTTACTTATAATTTATTTCACTATATCTCAAAACTTAAATGCAGTGTTGACGTAATTAGAAATGACAAGATAACAACTAAAGAAATTATTAAAAAAAAATACAATAAGATTGTCATATCACCAGGACCTGGTAATCCCTCACAATCTGGTAACTGTCTTAAAATTGTTAGAGATCTTTATAAAAATTTACCTATTTTTGGAGTTTGTTTAGGTCATCAAATTATTGGACAAGCTTTTGGTAGTAAAATTATTAGAACAAAAAATCTTATGCATGGCAAGATGAGTAAAATATATTTTAAAAAGGTTGGAATTTTTAAAAATTTTAAATTTCCTTTTGAGGCCACAAGATATCATAGTCTAATTATAGATAAAAAAAATCTACCTGATTGCTTATCGATTACAGCTGAAACTAAAAATAAAACTATAATGGGAATTATGCACAATCAATATGATTTACATGGAGTGCAATTCCACCCTGAAAGCATTAATACAAAAGTTGGTATGAAATTAATCAAAAATTTTATAAACCCGTAGGAATTATGTCCGATTTTATTACAAAATTAGAAGCTAAAGAAGATCTTTCATTTGAGCAAAGTAAAAGTCTTTTTTTAAATATTATGGAAGGTAAATATGATGAAAACAAAATTATTACAATTTTAAATGCGCTTTCAAATAAAGGTGAAACTAAAAATGAATTAGCTGGTGGTATCTATGTTATGAGGTCAAAAGCCACTTTAGTTAAATCTCCTGCTGGAACGATTGATACATGTGGTACTGGTGGCGACGGTAAAAATTCTCTAAATATATCTACTGCTGCAGCAATTGTTTTAGCAAGCATCGGTATTAAAGTTGCTAAACATGGAAATAAAGCAGTGTCATCAAATTGTGGTTCAGCTGATGTTTTAGAAGCTTTAAAGATTAATATTAATTTAAAACCACAAGAAGCTGAGCAATCAATTGAGAAGGTTAATTTTGCTTTTATGTTCGCACCTAATTACCACCGGGCTATGAGGTATGTAGCTAGCGCCAGAAAAAAAATAGCTAAGAAAACTATTTTCAATTTAATTGGACCATTGAGCAGTCCTGCCCAGGTTAAAAAACAAGTCGTTGGTGTTTTTAATGAAAAATGGATGTTACCATTCGCAGAAGCTCTAAAAGAAAATAATGTTGAAAATGCTTTCATTGTTCATAGCGAAGATGGAATGGATGAGATTTCACCTTTTGCAAAAACAAAAATTGTTGAATTGAATAATGGAATTATTAAAAGTTTTTCAATTGACCCAACTAATTTAAGTATTACTAATAAAAATAAAGAGAACCTAAAAGGTAAAAATGCAGATTTCAATGCTCAAAAAATAGTTGATATTTTTCAGGGTGAAGATAATGAATTTTCGGACTCTGTCGCATTGAATGCTGCTGCTGGTTTAATAATTTCAAATAAGGAAAAAGATTTTAAGAAAGCTTACGGTATTGCTAAACAACATTTAAAATCTAGTAAGGTTTACAAACATCTGCAAAAAATACGAGGAGTCTGATGAAAAATATTTTAGAAAAAATTATTAAACAAAAAAAAGAGGATCTTAAAACTATAAAAGAAAAAATTTCACTAGCTACTATAGATAGCAAAATAAAGTCCATTGATAATTTTTTAAATTTCAAAACAAAAATAATTAATAATCAAGAGCAAAAAAGAGTTTCTTTAATAGCTGAAATAAAAAAAGCTAGTCCTTCTGCGGGAATTATTATTAAAGATTTTGATCATCTAAAAATTGCTAATTTATACGCTGATAACAATGTTGCTTGTTTGTCAGTTTTAACAGAAGAAAAATTTTTTTTTGGTAATTTAAGCTATATAAGCGACATTAAAAAAAAATTAAAATTACCTATACTCGCAAAAGATTTTTTTATAGACCCCTATCAAGTTTCTTATTCTAAAAGTTTTGGTTGTGATTGTATTTTAATAATTTTATCTGCTTTATCTGAAAAACAGGCTGATGAAATTTATGCTGAAGCCTTAAGAAATAAACTGAATATTATTGTGGAGGTTCACAATGAAAAAGAAGCCGAATTATCTTTAAAATATAATGAAGCAATAATTGGAATTAATAATAGGGACCTCAAAACTCTAGAAGTTTCTTTGGATAATTCAATTAATATTAAAAAAAAATTAACGTCTCACAAAGGTCCTTTTATTTCTGAAAGTGGAATTAAAAATCAAAAAGATGCACAATATATTTATGACAACACAGGTATTAAAAACTTCTTAATTGGTGAATCACTTCTTGCTAGCGGCGAACCAAGCAAGTTAATCAAAGAAATATTGTCAATTAACCTTTAAAATGGGGGATAATTAGGCATTGATCTTAAAAGAGAACTTTTATAGAACATCAATGTACGAGGTTTGTTCTTATGCTTACAAAAAAACAAAAAAATTTACTTCTTTTTATAAATAAGAAGATTAGATCAACTGGAATTTCTCCATCTTATGAAGAAATGAAGGAGTCCCTCAACCTCAAGTCGAAATCAGGAATACATAGACTAATCTCCGCTTTAGAAGAAAGAGGTTTTGTTAAAAGATTGGCGCACAAAGCAAGAGCGCTAGAAGTTATTAAGCTTCCAGAAAATGCTAGCGCTAATGATATTTTTAATTCCTTTACTCCAAGTGTAATTAAAGGTGGTCTTGATAAAACTCCAAGCACAACAAGAGAAATCTCAGTGCTGGGAAGTATAGCGGCAGGCACTCCAATTGAAGCAATACAACAAGAAGTTGATCGAGTTTCCCTTCCAGAAAACTTACAAAATAATGGAGAACATTACGGTCTCAAAGTTAAAGGCGATTCAATGATTGAGGCAGGAATTAATGATGGTGATACGGTCATTGTTAAAAAAATGACAAATGTTGAAAGCGGTCAGATCGCAGTAGTTTTAATTGACGATCAAGAAGCAACATTAAAAAGAATTAGAAAAAAAGGTAATACAATCGCACTAGAGGCAGCAAATAAAAACTACGGAACTAAAATATATGCTGCGGGTAGAATAAAGATTCAAGGCAAGCTTGTCTCTTTGTATAGAAACTTTCACTAAAATAGTCTAATTAGATTAAATGAGTTTTAATTGTAGGTTTGCGCCCTCTCCTACTGGGCCCCTTCATATTGGTGGTGTTAGGACAGCCTTATTCAACTGGTTGTTAGCAAAAAAAAATAAAGGTAAATATTTTTTAAGAGTCGAAGATACTGACAAAGAAAGATCTAAAGATGAATTTAAACATCAAATTATATCTTCATTAACTTGGTTGGGTGTTGAGCATGATGGGGAGCCTTATATACAATCTAAAAATATTGAAAAACATGTGGCTATTGCAAATGAATTAATAAAAAAAGGATTTGCTTATCCTTGTTACTGTACTGAAAAAGAGCTTGAAGATCAAAAAATATTAGCTAAAAAAAAAAGTTTGCCCTTTATTTATAACCGTAAGTGTCGAGATCTTAAGGAAAAAAAAGATGGGCCTGCCGTAATACGATTTAAAAGTAAAATATCTGGCTCAACTTTAATTAAAGATTTAGTTCAAGGAGATAAAAACATTTCTAATTCTACAATTGAAGATTTTGTAATTTTAAGAAAAGATAAATCACCGACCTATCAATTGTCGGCTACTGTTGATGACAATGAGATGAAAATCACACATGTCATTCGTGGAGATGATCATATGATTAATTCATTTAAACAAAAACAAATTTATGAATCTATGGGTTGGATAGTCCCTAATTTTGCCCACATACCTTTAATTCATAGTGATAAAGGTAAAAAGTTATCAAAAAGAGATAACGCATCTACAATTGATGATTATGTAAAAATTGGAATTATGGCTGATGCCCTTAGAAATTACTTGCTTAGATTGGGATGGTCGTACAAAGACAAAGAAATATTCACAAAACAAGAAAGTATTCAGCTATTTGATTTAGGTGGAGTTGGCAAATCACCTTCAAAGTTAGATATGGCTAGAATTCTTTCTATGAATGAGTCTTATATAAAGACAATGGATGAAAAAAATTTATTTAAACAATTAAAAGAATACGTAGCAAAATATAAAGAACCTATTGATAATTCTAAAGAAACTGCTCTTATTAAAAGCATGATTTTTTTAAAAAATAAAGCAAAGACATTGGAAGATATTTTTAATAATTCTCAATATATAATTAACGAAGATGTTAATATTGGACAAGAGGATCAAAAGTTATTAGACGCACAGTCAAAACTAATAGTAAAAGACTTTGTCTTAGAATTTGAAAAACTTTCTTCAGCAAATAAAGAAAATTTAGAACCAATTATAAAAACTTTAATCGAAAAGCATAAGACTAATTTTAAAGGTGTTGGACAGCCTTTAAGAATAGGGCTGGTTGGTTCAAGATTTGGTCCAGGATTATACGATATAATCCTGTCACTTGATAAAGCAACGGTTGTTAAAAGATTAAGTAAAATATAAAAGCATGAAAGAAGCTGCCTCTTTTAGAGTTAGAAAAAATTCTCTTTACTATAAAAAATCAAGCGCACCTTTTAAAATTAGCAGATCTAAGTTTAGTAATTTTCTAAATTGTGAAAGATGTTTCTATTTAGATCGGGTTATTGGCTTAAAGGAACCTTCTATGCCTGGCTGGGCACTAAACATTACTGTTGATGAACTTCTAAAAAAAGAATTTGATCGATACCGAAAAGAACAAAAACCCCATCCAATTATGATTAGAAATAATTTAGATTTTATTCCTTACCAACACAAAGACCTAGATGTTTGGAGAAATTCATTAAAAGGAGGGATTTCATATCTAGATGAAAAAACAAATCTTATCATACATGGAGGAATTGATGACATCTGGTTTGATCAAAAAGAAAAAAAATTAGTTGTTGTTGATTATAAAGCTCAATCATCGAGTTACCCTGTCTCTGTTACATCCTACTTGGGTAGCGAATGGCATTTAAGTTATAAATTGCAAATGGATATCTACGTTCATATTTTAAGAAAAATGAATTTTAATGTTTCTGATATGTCTTATTTTTATGTTTGTAACGGTGAAAAAACTAATAATAGTTTTGAGAATAAGATTGATTTTAAAACTACTTTAGTTCCATACAAAGTTGACACTTCTTGGATAGAATCAAAAATAACCCAAATGAAAGACGTTCTTGATTTAGATCGTCCGCCAAATACTGAGCCTACTTGTGAAAAATGCGCTTACCTAAAAGGTGGAAAGAATTATTTCTAGGGCACTTGGCGACATAACGCCCCTTCATTCTTTTAAATAGATATCCTTTATGGTAGTAAGATTTATGAATAAAATTTTAACACTTCTAATATTATTTTTATTTGTGCTTTCATGCGCAACACCAACTGTAGTGAATGTTATTGGTCCAAATGATAATGAACTAAGTTGTAAAGAGTTGAGCGCTGAAATTGCTAGAGCAAACCAGTATGCAGATGAGGCTCAGAAAGCAAAAAAAACTGGAGCAGCTCATAATTTAGGAGCTATATTATTTTTTCTGCCAGGATATGGAGTAACAATTAAAAATGTCGAAGAAGCCACAAAAGCTGCTAGGGATAGAGCTGTTCATCTTAATGAACTAAAAGAAAAAAAAGACTGTTGAGTCGAGATATTTTTATTTTCCAAATATTCCTAATTTTACACCGTAATCAACTGCCATTCCATAATCAGGATCATCATCACTATCGACAACAAGTTGACCTGCCCTACTTAATAATTTATGGCAATCACGAGTTAAATGTCTAAGCTTAACTCTTTTTCCAAAACTATTATATTTTTCGGCAATGTCTTCGATTGCTTTTAAAGCAGATTGGTCAATTACTTTTGATTTTGCAAAATCAATAATTACTATTTTTGGATCCTTTGATGGGTTAAAAATTTCTATAAAACTGCCCGCTGAACTAAAAAAAAGCTGCCCTTCTATTTCATAAACTTTTGCACCCTTTTCTGACTTAGACAATCTTTCTACAGCTCTGATTTTTGACGCCGATTTCCATGCAAAGACTAATGCAGAAACAATTACACCCACTATAACAGCAACGGCTAAATCTGCTAAAACAGTTACAACGGTTACAAGTATGGTAACTAGTGCATCACTTTTAGGTACAAAAAATAAAATTTTTAATGAGTTCCAAGCAAATGTTCCAAGCACAACCATGAACATTACGCCTACTAAAGCAGCTATAGGTATCATTTCAATATACGTAGATGCATATAAAATAAAAAACAATAAGAATAATGAGGCTGTTATCCCTGCGATACGTGTTCTTCCACCAGAGCTAACGTTAATCATAGATTGTCCAATCATTGCACATCCGCCCATTCCTCCAAAAAAACCAGTGACTGTATTTGCAAATCCTTGTGCCATACATTCTTGGCTGGCACCCCCTCTCTTGTTAGTAATTTCACCAACTAAATTCAATGTTAATAAACTTTCTATCAATCCAATTGCGGCTAATATAAAAGCATATGGGAAAATAATTTCTAGTGTTTCAATATTAAATGGAACAGATGGTATTGAAAATTCAGGAAGACCACCTTTTACGCTAGCCAGATCGCCTACGTTTGGAATATCAATCTTAAAAGTTAGAACTACAATGGTAGTAAATAAAATAGCTACCAGTGTTGATGGAACAATTTTAGTCATTTTTGGTAATAGCCAAATAATGTACATGGTTAATGCAACAAAAATGACTGAGTAAGTTAATGTATCGCCTGAAATCCAAACTGACTTACCTATAGAATTAATTGTTTTAAATTGACTAAGCTGAGAGATCCCAATTACTATTGCTAAACCATTTACAAAACCAAGCATTACAGATTGAGGAACCATTCTTATAAATTTTCCAAGTTTTGATATTCCTGCAATCAATTGTAAAATTCCCATTAAAACTACAGTCGCAAATAAATATTCTGTGCCGTGATCAGATACTAACGCAACCATAACAACAGCTAATGCCCCCGTTGCTCCTGAAATCATTCCAGGGCGACCACCAATTAGAGCTGTAATTAGGCCAACAATAAAAGCAGCGTATAGCCCCGACAAAGGTGTAACTCCAGCAACAAATGCAAATGCAATGGCCTCAGGAACTAAAGCTAAAGCTACCGTTAGTCCTGCTAAAATTTCAATTCTAAATAAAGAAAAGGACATTCCATCTTTTGGAATGTAATTTTGCGCATTAAAACTAATAGAATCAGCAAAGTTCAAAAGTCCCTGTGATGAAACTTGAGATGGTTTTCTGCCAGTTTTAAAGAATTTTTTCATTTATCGTAGACTGTTGATGAAGTATTAAGGTTGTTATTTTACGAATTTATCTTAAGCTTTAATTCTAGACAGTGTGCCCATTTTTATTGTTAAATTTTACTACTGTTTATTATTATTTTCGTCGTCTTCAGTGTTTTGTTGTTCTTGAGTTTCTGTTGGAGTTTCTTCTTGAATAGGCTGTTGTTCTTGACTTTCTGTTGGAGTTTCTTCTTGAATAGGCTGTTGTTCTTGAGTTTCTGTTGGAGTTTCTTCTTGAATAGGCTGTTGTTCTTGGGATTCAAACTGAGAACTTTCCTCTATATCTCTTCTGGCGGCATCTACTGTGCTGCTTGCTATTTGGTCACCACCTCCGCCTCTATTTGAAAAAAAATAAAATCCTCCAAAAATTGTAGCTATAGCTCCTACTATATATAAAATTATTTTTAAGTAATCACTTTCTGTATCACCTGCCTTAGCCTCTGCTATTGTTGCTTCTTGTGGATCTACTTTAGGTTCTACTTTTGTCACTTCTTTAACAGGTTCTGGTTGTTTTGTTTCAACCTTAACTTCTTCTTTAACAGGTTCAGATTGTTTTATTTCAACCTTAACTTCTTCTTTAACGGGTTCTGGTTGTTTTATTTCAACCTTAACTTCTTCTTTAATAGGCTCTGGCTTTTTTGAGGTTTGTGTAATCTCTTCTGCAGGCTTTGAAGCTACCGTTTCTGTAACTGTTTTTTGTTCGACAGTTTTAAATTTATCTACAGCACCGCTGTAAAAGAATATTCCTACGATTACTAAAATAGTAAAAGGCATTAGATGATAATGTTCCTTTTTAAACTTAATTAAAGCGTTTTTTTTACCTTATTGTGAGTAACTATAGGAGTCTATTTAAGGCTTTACACGCTAATTCTGAAGAAGAACTATCTGTTTTAAGTTGATTCAGTATTGTTTGTGTTTTTTTAACTTGTTCTTGAATTTTTGCCGGAGCATCTAAAAAACTACTTACAACACTAAAAATATTTTTTGGATTGCATTTTGATTGTAATAGTTCTGGGATGACTTCGTCGTTAGCTGCAATATTGATAATATTTGCATACTTAATTTTAATCAACATTTTGATAATAAGAAAATTAATAAAATTCATCTTATAAATAATAATAGATGGTATCTTAGCATTACATATTTCAAGAGAAACTGTTCCTGATTTTGCTACAGAAAAGATAGATTTTTTTAATAAATGTGCTTTAAATTTTGTATCACTTATTACTTCACAATTGCTTAGGCTGCTATTTTTTATATAAATTTGAATTAATTTGCTGTGTTCTTTGGTCGAATGAAAAACATAAGTGATATCATTATATTTTTTTCTCATTAATTTTATAAAGTTTAATAGAATTGGCATTAAAATATTTATTTCTGAAATACGGCTTCCTGCAAAAATAGATATTAAAGCTTGGTTTTTTCCAACAAATTGATTGATGTCAATTTTATCATCAACTTTATCCTCTAGCAGTGGATGGCCTACAAATTCACAACTTACCTGCTCTTTATCAAAATAAGCCTTTTCAAAGTTGAATAGTAGAAGGACATGATCAATAAATTTTTTAATTTTTTTTACCCTATTTTGTCTCCAAACCCAAACTTGGGGAGCAACATAATGAACAGTTTTAATTTCTGGAACTTTATTTTTGACTCTTTCAGCTACTCTTAATGTAAAATCAGGACTGTCAACAGTAAAAAGAATGTCTGGTTTAAATTCTAAAATTGCATCTACTGTATAGTTTATTTTTTTATTAATTTTGAATACATTTAATAATACTTTTGTGAAACCAAGATAAGTTATTTCTTTTAAATCGTATATTGATTTGATGCCTAAAGATTTAAGACTTTCACCTCCTACAGACAAATATTCTATATGTGGGTTAAATATTTTTAGTTTAGAAATAACTCTAGATGCTAATTTATCTCCTGAAGGTTCACCTGTTAATATAAATATTTTCTTCATACAGCAGAAATAAACATTTTATATTTATTTGCAAATTTAATAAGTTGTTTTTTATCTAAACAAACATTCTGTTTTTTTTTTAAAACGATTCCTTTTAATCCCACTTTCTTACATTGCATTAATGTATTAAAACCAATTGTAGGTAAATCAATTTTTAAATCTTGTTTTTTTTTTGGAAATTTAACTAAAACACCCTTTGGTAATTTATTTTTTTTTATCTTTTTTAACATTTTTTGGGTACCACCATTACCTTCTATTGCTAGAATTGAACCACCCCTAACAACTAAACCTTGACTAAAGCTATGCTTATTAAGTTTGTTTAAAGTTAAAATAGCTTTTTTAATATCTTTTTTATCTTCGGTGTTTGGTCGAATTATTGTGTGAATACTTTTTGATAAACTCAGTTCTGGTGTAAATTTCAAAGAGTTAATCGTGTCTATTTTTTCTCGTTTAAAAATATTAATAACTTTTTTTAAGATAGCTGCATCTCCGATTTTGGAAGCTTTAATTATTTGTGGAATATAATAAACACCTTTCAAATCTAATTTAAGTTTTAAAAAATTAGGTTTAGTTATCTTGCCAGCGAAAAGAACCCTTTTACAATTATTTAATTTTAAAATATTTATAATTTTTCCTATTTGTCCTAATGAAACAGAATTAAAATTTTTTTCTTTTTTAAAAGTTTTATCTTTTGTCAAATCTATAATTAGATATTTTTTTTTAATTTTCTTAATTTTCTTTAGGATTTCTTTTGGGAAATTTGTTTCTCCAAATATTAATCCGATCATTTTATGATTTATTTAATGGAGTGCAAATTGCTCTTTTTTTATCTTTAGCGATAAAGTTAATTATTTCTTCAACAAGTTCATTGTCTTTAAACTCACCATTTATTTTACTCAAATTTTCATGAAGATTTTTAGATGAAAATATTTCATTATAAGCTTTGTTAAGTTCCATAATTTTTTTATTTTCATAGTTTTTTCTTCTAAGGCCTATCAGATTCAAACCTTGTAAGTGATTTCTGTTGCCAATAGACAGACCAAACGGAATAACATCCTTTAATACTCCAGTCATTCCACCAATCATCGCTAATCTTCCAATTCTGGTAAATTGTTGAACTGCAGAATTTCCTCCTATTACAACCAGGTCTTCCACAACTACATGCCCACCTAACGGAACATTGTTTGCTATAATTACATTGTTTCCAACTTTACAATCGTGAGCAATATGTGAAGAAATCATAAATAAGCAATCATTGCCTATGATTGTTTGACCGCCTCCACCTGCTGTCCCTGGATTAATTGTTACATATTCTCTAATTGTATTTCTTTTTCCTATCACTAAGTTGTTAGGCTCATTGTTATATTTAAGATCTTGTGGAGCTGTTCCAATACTTGCAAAAGGAAAAATTTTTGTTTCTTTTCCAATCTTAGTGTTCCCTTCTATATGCACATTTGAGATCAATTCAACTCCATCATCTAGCTGAACAGATTCTCCGATATTACAAAATGGACCAATTTTTACATTGTTTCCTATTTTAGCTTTTTTTGAGATAACACAGGAATTATGGATCATTTTTTATCTACTATTGTTGCAGACCATTCTGCGTCGGCCATTCTTTTTCCATCTACTTTTGCTGTGCCCTTATATTTCCAAACTCTACCATGAGATCTTATAGCTTCTATTTCTAAATGAAGCTCGCAGTCTGGTATTACAGGACTTCTAAATCTAGCTTTGTCAACGCTCATTAAAAATACCAATTTATTTTCGTATTCTTTTGGATCTATTCCATAAGCTGTTAAGGCTGCCGCTGCTTGCCCAAAAGCCTCAACGATTAAAACGCCTGGCATAACTGGTTGACCTGGAAAATGTCCCTGCACGTAAAAACCCTCTTTTTTAACCTGCATAATTGCAGTTGCAGATTTTAGGTGAACAATGTTTATGAGCTTATCGATTAAAAGCATTGGTGCTCTGTGAGGCAATAAACTCTCTATTTTTTTTTTATCTATTGAACTACTCATTTTTTTTTTGTATTTTTTAAAAATTCCTTTAATGGTACAGCAGGATAGCCCATAACAACCGTTTTATCTGGTATGTTTTTTACAACTCCACTGCCACCACCTATTTTTACATTATTTCCGATTTTTAAATGCCCAGAAATACCTGCTTGACCGCCTATAGATACATTGTCGCCAATAGTTGAGCTTCCGGCGAAACCTACTTGTCCTGCTATCATACAATTGTCACCAATCTTAACATTGTGTGCCATGTGAACTTGATTGTCTAAGAAACTATTTTTACCAATGATTGTGTCCCCAATAGAACCTCTGTCAATTGTACAGTTTGCTCCAAGTTCTGAGTTATCTTTTAATATAACTTTTCCTATGTGAGGAAATCTTAAATTTTTATCTTTTAAAGGAATAAAACCAAATCCTTTTAAACCAATCTTGCATCCATCCTGAATAACCACTTTATTTCCTATTATTGAGTTTTTTAAAACAATTTGAGAACCAATCATACAATTTTCTCCGATAACAACATCATGTTCAATTATTGTATTGCTTCCTATAAGAGTATTTTTTCCTATTTTGCAGTTTTTTCCAACTAAAACATTATTACCAAATCTTACCTTTGGATATTTTGATTTTGCTGGTTTTCCTAAAGAAAAATCGGGGATATCTATATCTGCATCTGGGTAAAATTTTCTAGCAACATTACATAACTCGAAAAGTACATTCTTAACTGTTATTGGAAAGCAACTGTTTGGTAAATGAATTTTTAGTTTTTCTGTAGTTATGCAACATGATGCTTTGGTTGTTTTTGCAGGATCTAAATAATCAATAGAGTCCAAGAAGGTGATATCAAATTTTGAAGCTTCGTTTAAAGGCTTGATGTCAAATATTTTAATTTTTTTTGTTAATCGAAGTCTATCAAAAATTTCACTAAGCAAATAAGGTCCCTTTTGCTTAAAGAAAATATTCTTGCCCATTAAAATTAATTTATTTTTAACGATGGTAATTTTTTGTTCAAGACTTCAATTATTTTATTGGTAATTTCCAATGTCTCATCTCCCATAATGACATTTTTCTTATCAAGAATTAATCTAATATTATTATCTGCCATGTATTTTTTTATAATTGGGTTTATAGCTTCTAATAATGCTTGTCTGGCTTTGTTTCTAGATTTTGCAATATTGTTAAATGAAGTTTGTTTATTTTTTTGTAAATTTCCCACTTTTTCTCTAAGTAAAGATATTTTTTTTTGATATTCTTCAGTAGATAAAGCTTTTTTTTGAGAAATTATTTCTGCCTCTTCTTTTCTAATATCACCCTCTAATTTTTTAAATTTTTTTGTTTCACTTTCGAATTTTGTCTGTAATTTTTTTTGTGCTGCTGCTCCAGGCTTGCTAGTATTTAAAACTTTTTTGAAATCTATAAAATAAGAATTATCTGCATGTGTACTAAAAGAAAAAATTAAAAAAAATAAGGTAATTAAAAGTAATTTTTTCATATAATTTGTTTAAATATCTAAAATGTTGTTCCTAATCTAAAATTAAATGATTCTGTAACATCTGTAGTTGCTTTAGACACGTTCTGTGAAAATACAAATGTCATTGGTCCAACTGGTGAAAGCCAGTTAGTATTAACCCCCACGGAAGATCTAATTTTATTTGAACCGTCAACACTTTGATCGTAATCTACATGCCATACATTTGCAATATCTACAAATAAACCAACATCGGTCTTAGTGCTTTCTGGTAGAAGATTAGGTAAGCTCATTTCAAAGTTTGAGGCCACAGCGTAGTTTCCTCCAATGAAATCAATTCCATCTTTAGGGCCAACTTTACCTGCTTCGAAACCTCTTAGCCTGGTCGCTGGTAAATTTATTCTTTTACTTAACCTCACATCCTCACCTTTAAGCCCATTAATAGTAGAAGCAAAAAATTTAAATGTTCCAATCATATCTTGAGAAAGTTGGTGATATTTGCTGAACGAATAATTGTTTTTCAAATAAGGGCTATCTGCATAAAGTGGGATAGCTTGACCAAAAGAAGATATATATCCGTCTGTTGGTGCATATGCTCTATCACGATTGTCTGCAGTTATCGCGTAATCAAAACTAAGGTCAGTAAAAGTGCCTTTTTGTTTTTTTAGAGAACTTGAAGCTGTGTTTTCGACTTTTAAATCATCGTATGAAAGTGATATATTTGGAGAAATAAATACATTTTTGTATTGTTCAAAATTTGTACCAATTCCTGTAGAAATGATATTATTTTTAAATCCTGAATCGGGCTTATCGTTGGAAGAATTTTCAATATAATAGTTTAAAGAATTACCCGAGAAATTATAATTTGGATCAGAAACTCTTAAAAGACCAGTAAATGTTTCTGCACCAACGCTTAAACTGGTTGATACGTTAATTCCTTTACCAAGCCAATTGTTTTCAGCAACACTAAAAGCAAAAGAACCTCCACTAGTTCCAATGCCGGCGCCGGCTGAAATTTCTCCAGTTGGTTTCTCTTCGACTTTAATCTTAATAATTTTTTGATCTTTTTGAGATCCTTCAACTACTTCATTTTTGATTTCACCAAAAATATTTCTTGCTTTAATTTTTGCTATAGACTGATCAAGTCTTAAATTACTAAAAGGGTCTCCTTCATCTAACAAGAGTTCTGCTCTTACAACGGACTCATCTGTTACAGTATTGCCAGTTATATCAATTCGTTCTACGAGTAGTTTTTTTCCTTCAAAAATATTAATTTTTATTTCAATTGTGTCACCTTCTATTATCTCATTTACTGAGTGTTCAATAAATTGCAAATCATTATCTGCTATTACAAGATCAAGTTCATCTAATATTTTCTTAACTTTAAATGGAGAATAATATTTTCCTACAATTTTTGTAAAAGTATTTTGCAATTCTAAAAAAGTTTTTTTATCTAAAACCTCGCTCACATTAGTGCTAATTTTATTTATTGTATATCTTGTTCCTGCGTTTACAGTATAGGTAAGCTTAGTGGCGTTCTCACGACCAATTTCAGCATTGCTAGATAAAACTTGAACATCGTAGTATCCAATTGATTTATAATAATTAATTAATAATCTCTTATCTAATTCAATGTTGCTATTGCTTAGAAAAGTATTTTTGGAAAGAACTTTCCAAAATTTTTTTTCCTCAGATACGATAACATCTCTCAATCTTTTATCTTTAATTTTTTTGTCACCAATGAAACTTATTTCTGCAATGTCTGTTTTTTTCCCTTTATCTAAAACATAAACAAGATTAATTCTATTATCGTCAAATTTTTCAATTTTGGGCTCAACGCTCACAAAGTTAAATCCAATTGTACTGTAAATTTTTTTTATTAAGTTTACATCTTGCGTCAGATTATTTTCTATAAAACTCTCGCTAGCTTTTAAATTGAGTTTTTCAAGAATCTTTTTTTTTACTGTACTAGATTTTTCACCTTCTAAATCTACAGCATTAACTATTGGGTATTCTTTTACAAGGATATTTAAGACACCATTATTTAAAGTAATTTTTATATCTTCAAAAAAATCAGTGTCGTATAAATTTTTTAACACCTCATTTATTTGTGAGGCAGAATAATCTTTACCAATAGTGATATCTCCATAGACTTTTACAGTTTCACTGCTAATTCTGTCGTTTCCTTTCACCTCAAGTTTTTTAAGAACTTCCGCGGAAAGGTTTAAAAAAACAAAATAGGCTAAGGTAATGTAAATTTTTAACATTGGTTTATCTTTTTTTATCAATAATTTTTAAAGCAGTTTTTCTTGCCCAACTATCAACAGTATAGATATTACTTACACTATCGGTAGATAAGTTAGAAGTTTTTATATAGTTTTTATCCCTTAAAACAAGTTTCAAATAACTAACAATAGCGTTAAAATTTATATTTTTCTTAAGAAATTCATCAACAAATATTTCATTAGCTGCATTAATTATTATAGCTGAAGATCTCCCTCTATTCATCTCGGGTATAAGATCTACTGAAGGAAATCTTTTTTTATCTACCGGTATAAAATGTAAGTTCTTAAGTTTATTTATATTTTTATTTTTTTGACTGAAAAAACTATTGTACTTAAAATCTTCTAAGAGAGCATTTCCAATTGGAATTTTCATATCAGGTAAGTGATGTAAATAAACTGAAGTTCCATTGTTAATTTTTATGATTGCATGAATAAGGGAGTCTGGGTGAATTATTATTTCATATTGCTTAAGACTAAATGGAAAAAGCTTTAAAGCTTCAGTTATCTCTAAAACTTTGTTCATCAAAGTTGCTGAGTCAACAGAGATTTTTTTACCCATTTTCCATTTTGGATGCTTTATTGCATCTTTTGGTTTTATATTCTTAAACTTATTAAGATCTAGTTTAAGAAAAGGTCCACCAGAAGCTGTAATATAAATTTTTTCTATTTTATTACTCTGAAAATTCTTAAGCAGTGTATTAATAGAAAAGTGCTCTGAGTCTATAGGCACTAATTCAGATTTAAACTTTTTTGCATTTTTTTTTATTAAATGCCAACCACAAATAATTGCTTCTTTATTAGCAATTAATATTTTTTTACTTATTTGAGTAAATAAAATTGTTGGTTCTAAACCGGCAATACCAGGAATGGCAGAGACCGTAACATCAATTTTTTTAATATGTTTTTTTATATTTTCAAAACTATTTAAAATTACGAATCTTTTATTTTGATATTGTTTTTTGACTTTCAAATAAATATCTTTATTAATTATAACAACTACATCAGGTTTAAAAATTTTTATTTGTCTGGCTATCTCAACAAAGTTTTTATTAGTTGCAAGTAATTGGACTTTAAATTGTTTAACTTTTTTTACTATTTGTAATGTAGTTTTTCCAATAGATCCTGTAGACCCCAGAATGGCAATTTTTTTTTTCATAAATATATTGTTAAAAATTTCCAGATTATAATTCCAATTGGGAGTGCTAATAACATTCCATCTATTCTATCTAATAAACCTCCATGTCCAGGTAAAATATTGCTAGTATCTTTTACTTTTGCTCTACGTTTTAAATAAGAAATTAGTAGATCGCCCAATTGACAAAAAAATGAGACTATAATCGATATAAATATTAGATCAAAAATATTGTTAAAATTATTAAAAAAAAAATAAAAGAATGGAGCTAGAATTATTGAGAATATAAATGAACCAACAGAACCAGACACGGTTTTATTAGGGCTAATTTTTGTTAATTTTTTTCCTTTAAAAGTTTTGCCAAAAACATAACCTCCAACGTCGGAACTTATGCAAACAAAAAATAAATAAAGTATGTGTATTTTAAAATATGGATCAGTCTGAGTAACTCCATCAAAAATTAATCCAGAAAAAATAAACAGATATACTAAAATCATAGCTTTGATTAATAGTTTTAAAAAAAGTGTTTTAAAAATTTTTTTTTTATAAATTTTTGAAATTAGTGCTGAAAATTCAATCCATGCAATTGTAGATATAAGTATTAGAGAAATAATTAATATATAAATATAAAAGAAAGCAAGTGATAACAATAAAACTAATCCGATTGATGTTATTATTCTTTTTTTTAACTCAGAGCCCATTAAATTGATCCAAAATTTCTTTTTACTTTTTGAAATTTATTTATAATATTTTTTAAGTCCTTTTTCGTAAAATCTGGCCATAATTTATCAAGAAAAAAAATTTCAGAGTACGAGAGTTGCCAAAGCATAAAATTACTTAATCTTTTTTGACCTCCTGTTCTTACAAGTATGTCGGGGAAAGGTAAGGCTGTGTAAAAATTTTTTTCAATATTTTCTTCTGTTATCTTCTTAGAACTATAATTTATTTTTTTAATTGCATCTATTATTTCAGTCTTAGAGCCGTAGTTGATAGCTAGGTTAATAGTTAATTTATTATTATTTTTTGTCCTATTCACAGCAATTTTTAGAGTGTTTTGTATATTTGCTGGTAATTTTTTAGTTCTTCCAGAGATAATAACTTTAATATTATTTTTTATAATATTATTAATTTCTTTATTAAAATAAATATCAATTAGTTTAAAAAGATACTTAATTTCTGTTTTGGGCCTCTTCCAGTTTTCAGTTGAGAATACATAAAAAGAGATAATTGGTACTTTATATTTAATTGAGGCTTCTACAATTCTTTGGACTGTTTTAACGCCAGCAAGGTGTCCAGAATTCCTATTTTTATTTTTTTTTAGGCCCCATCTTCCATTGCCATCCATAATAAAGGCAATGTGATTAAGTTCGTTCATACTTGGAGAATTTCTTTTTCTTTTTCTGATAAAATTTTATCAATATTTGCAATATGGTCATCTGTTGTTTTTTGAATATTTTTTTCAAACATTTTGCTTTCATCCTCACTTATTTTTTTGTCTTTAGTGAGTTTTTTAAGGTCATCGTTAGCTTCTCTTCTAATATTTCTGATTGAAACTTTGTTTTTTTCTCCAATAGTTTTTAAAACTTTTATTAATTCTTTTCTTCTTTCTTCTGTTAAATCAGGTATTCTTAACCTTAAAACAGATCCGTCTATTTGAGGATTTATTCCTAAATCTGATTTTTGGATTGCTGCATCTACTGCTTTTATATTGGATTGGTCCCAAACCTGAACAGTAATTAATCGTGCCTCAGGCACACTTACCGTCGCCAATTGGTTTATAGGCAGCATCTGACCATAAACATCGACTTTAATCATGTCTAACATTGATGGGTTTGCTCTTCCTGTTCTAATTGATGATAGATCTTTTTTAAAAGATTGAATAGTTTTATCCATTTTAACTGAATAATTTTTTTCGTTAAACTCTCCACTCATGACTTAGACTCCTTCGCCAACTTTATATCTTATAAAATCAGCTATTTTTATATCATTTTCTTTTAATACGTCTGAAACCTTTTTTTTGGAATCCATTATCCATATTTGATTTAATAAGGTGTTATCAGAAATAAATTTATTAATTTTACCCTTTGAGATCTTTTCTACTATCTCTGGTTGTTTACCAGAATTAAGTAGTTCGGCTTTAATAATCTCTATCTCTTTATCAACAACTTCCTTGCTAAGACTTTTTTCTTCAAGCCCCATAGGAGACATGGCTGAAATATGCATCGCTATTTTTTTTCCAATTTCTTTGCTATTTTTTTTTGATATTTTAACAATAGAAACTATTTTTCCAATTTTAGACTCTAAGGCCCCATGTAAATAAAAAGAATTTTCACCATTTTTATTATCAAAAAAAGTTGCTCTTCTAATAGTTATTTTTTCACCAATTTTAGCAATTAAATCAATTAAACTAGCTTCTACAGTTAAGTTATTTTTCATTTTAGATTTATTAACTTTTGATAGATCTGCCCGATTGATAAAATTAATTTCTGAAACTTCTTTACAAAAAGAAATAAAATTATTATTTTTGGCTACAAAATCTGTTTCGCTATTTATTTCAATTATAGAAACTTCTCCATTTTTCTCTTCGACAAGACAAAGTCCCTCGGAAGCTGTACGGCTCATTTTGTTTGAAGCTTTTGCAATTCCTTTTTTCCTTAAAAATTCAATTGCTTTATCTAGATCACCTTTTGTTTCATCAATCGCTAATTTACAATCTTTAAAACCAACTCCTGTGATTTCTCTAAGTTTTTTTACACCTTCAAGTGAGTCTTTACTGGACATAAAATTAAATTTAATTAGATTTTTTTTTCTCTTCTGGAGTCTTTATTTCTTTGATGTCCGTTTTTTTTGATTTTGGTTTTTCTTTATCGTCTTTTTCTGTAGTTTTTATTTCAATAAATTTTGATGCTGTTAAAATAGTATTTTTTAATAAATCACAATACAAATTAATTGATCTTCTTGCATCGTCGTTGCCCGGTATTGGGAAGTGTATGTTAGTCGGATCAGAATTGGTGTCTAAAATAGCTACAATAGGAATATTGAGTTTTTGAGCTTCAGCGACAGCTAAGGATTCAATATTTGTGTCTATAACAAAAATCATTTGTGGCAATTTTTTCATGTCCGCAATTCCACCTAAAGATCTTTGAAGTTTTTCTTTTTCTTTTGTTCTTTTTAAAATTTCTTTTTTTGTAAAGCCAGTGTCCTCTTTAGCAAGAGTCTCTTCAAGCATTTTTAATCTTTTAATTGAATTTTGAATAGTGTTCCAGTTAGTCAACATTCCTCCAAGCCATCTATAATTTACAAAGAATTGGTTAGTTTCTTTAGCTAGATTAAGTATTTGTTCAGAGGCTTGTTTTTTTGTAGACACTATTAATATTTTTCCGCCGCTTGAAATGCACTTGTAGACTTCTGTTAAAGCATTTTTGAAGTATACAACTGTTTGGGTAAGGTCGATGATGTGTATTGAATTTTTTTCACCAAAAATAAATTTTTTCATTTTTGGGTTCCATCTTAGGGTTTTGTGACCTAGATGAACTCCAGCTTCTAATAATTGTTTAATACTGACTTCAGGTATATTCATAGTTTTTCCGGTTAATCCACCACAACAAACCTCTTTCGAGACCGGTAGGGTTTTACCCCTTAGCGCTGTGTGCGAAATTATGCACTCTTACATTCAAAAATTTAACAAATCAAGCTCCTAAAAGCTTATTTTTTTAACATATTCCTTGTTTTTTATTAAACTAAACAGATTAAAATCAAATCTTCTGGATTGTTCGAGCTCAAATTTATAATTTTTGCTATTTTCTCTCAAAACTACGTGTATTTTTGTGTCTCCAGTTTTGTTTAATAGTTTATTAAGATCTTTGAGCATTTTGTTATCGTTTAATTCAATTGAAACGCTTTCATAAGTTTTGTTAACCAAGTCAGAAAGATCAACAAGTTTTCTTATGTTTACTCTTCTTTGGGCATTTTCAATACTAGTTTTTTCTTTTTGTAAGGTCAGTACAAATGAATTGGACTCTTTTAGCTTATCTCTATTTGATGTTAGAAGATCTGAAAATAAAAATATTTCAAATTCAGTATTGTTATCACTGAATTTTATAATTCCAAATGATGTACCTTTAGAGCTTTTTTTCTCCTGAATAGACATTATTGTTCCAGCAACCAAAGATTCAGATTTGTCACTGTTTATAAAATCTTTATAAGAATCTATTTTAAGTTGAGAAAAAAATTCTTTATACTCATTTAACGGATGATCTGAAATGTAAAAACCAAGTGATTTAAATTCTTCCGCTAATAATTCTTTGCTTGTCCATTTCTCTAGCGTTTCAAATTTAAATTCTTCATTTTTTTCGTCAATAGCAATATCAAAAAGATTGGTTTGATTGCTAATCTTCTCGTCGTATTTACTTTTTATTGTCAATATAATTTTTGGTATGGACTCTAATAATTTTCTTCTATTCAAATCTATTTCATCAAAAGCTCCTGCTTTTACCAGTCCTTCTAACTGAAGTTTGTTTACATCTTTTGGGTTTACACGGTTTATGAAATCGGTAAATGATTTAAACTTTCCATTTTTTTCTCTTTCATTAATAATATTTGAAATTGCTTCAAAACCAACGCTTTTTATTGCACCTAATCCATAAAAAATTTTATTAGGTTCTGCTTTAAATTCCGCAAAACAACTATTAACTGAAGGTCTTACCACTTCTACTTTTAGTCTTTTTAATTCCTCAACATATTCTCGTAGTTTACTAGTGTTAGTTAGTGTGGTTGACATAGATGCGGCAATAAATTCTTCTTTGTGATAAGCTTTCAAATATGCAGTTTGAAATGCAATAAACGCATAAGCTACTGCGTGACTTTTGTTAAAACCATAGTCAGCAAATGGTTCTATTTTTGTAAACACATAATTTGCGACATCTTTTTTAATTCCATTTTTAATAGCTCCTGCCACAAATTTTTCTTTTTGTTTTTCTAGCTCTGCCCTTTTCTTTTTACCCATAGCTCTTCTTAGAATATCTGCCTCTCCAGCTGTAAATCCAGCAAGTGTTTGTGCAATTTGCATTACCTGTTCTTGATAAATAATTATGCCATAAGTTGGTTTTAATATTTTTTCTAGCGTTTCATGGATATAGTCAGGTGTTTTTAGGCCATTTTTACAATCATTATATATTGGAATATTGCTCATTGGCCCTGGTCTATACAAAGCTACTAATGCCACAATGTCATTAAATTCTGTTGGTTTCATTTGACGTAACGTGTCTCGAACGCCAGTGCTTTCTAACTGAAAAAGTCCAGTTGTTTCTCCAGTAGCTAATAATTTAAAAACATTTTGATCCTCTAAATCAATCTTACTAATATCAAGACTAATATTTTTTTGAGATAACATTTTTACAGTTTTGTGAATGACAGTAAGAGCAGTAAGACCAAGAATATCAAATTTAACTAGACCAGCATTTTCCGAGGAGTGCATGTCAAATTGTGTAGATGGCAAAATTAAATCAGCTGAGTGATCCTTGTACAAAGGAACTTGTTCTGAAAGATTCTCACCAGCTATGACAACGCCAGCAGCATGCGTTGCCATATTTCTGTTCAAACCTTCTAACTTCAATGAAAGTTCAATTAATTTTTCAACTTGCTTATTGTTTTTAACTTCTTCTTTAAATCTAGGCTCGCGATCAATAGACTCTTGAAGAGATAATGGTCTTGAAGGATCGAAAGGTATCATTTTACTTATTTTATCAACATGGCCATATGGCAAACCTAAGACTCTACCAACATCTCTTAGTACCATTCTAGATTTTAATTTTCCAAAAGTTATTATATGAGCAACACCATTTTTATACTTAGATTTTAGATATTCAAAAACTAAATTTCTTTTCTCTTCACAAAAATCTATATCAAAATCTGGCATTGAAATTCTATCTGGGTTTAAAAAACGTTCAAATATTAAATCAAATTCAATTGGATCAATATCGGTAATGTCCAAACAATAGGCTACTAAAGAACCTGCTCCAGAACCTCTGCCGGGTCCAACTGGGATATTGTTTTTTTTAGACCAACGAATGTAATCAGAAACAATAAGAAAATAACCAGAGTAATTCATTGAATTAATAATATTAATCTCATGAGTTAATCTATCTTCGTATAGTTTGAAAATCTCCTTAGGTTCCTTGCTTTTATTTTTTTTTAGAACAAAATTATCTAATCGATTTTTTAGTCCCTCTCTTGCCTGTAATAATAGCTCTTCTTCTACAGTTACATTTTTCTTAGTTTTAATTGTAGGTAAAACTGGAATAGATTTCTTTGGTTTAAAATTAAATCTATATGGAAAATTATAATTATTTTCTAATGCTTCAGGAATATCTTTAAATAACTCAAACAATTCATTATTTTTTTTAAAATAATGCTGATCACTATATTTCACTCTATTAGTTTCATTTATAAAATTTTTTTGTCCTATACAAACCAAGGCATCATGTGCCTCGTGCATATCCTTCGTCAAATAAAAAACTTCTTGCGTAGCTATTAATGGGATCTGATACCTCGTAGATACTTCAATTAGAAAATTTTCATAGTTTTCTTCTCCTGTTTCATTGTGTCTTTGTATCTCAATATAAAAACGGTCATTAAAAATATTCTTTAATTCTTTAATAGTTTCTTCTATTTGTTTTAATTTATTGAGCTTAAATAATTTACCAAAGAGACCGTAAAGATTGCCGCTAAATAGAATTAGATCTTGATTTGTGTTTTTTAGTACATCAATTTTGCAATGAGGATCACTTTTTTCATCTGAGTCCAAATAGCTTTGTGAAGATAATTTAATTAAATTTTTGTATCCTAAAGATGTAGTGCTAAATATAGGAAGTCTACCAACAATACCTTCGAGGAGAAAATTAATTTGACTACCGATTATTGGTTGAGTGCCTGATTTACTTATTTTTTCTGCGAATTCTAGAGCACCACACAAATTATAACTATCGCATATACCAATATTTTTAATTTTATTTTCTTTACAATATTCAGCTAAAGCTTCAATTTTTATAGCACCTTCGCAGATAGAATATTGAGTATGGACTTTTATGTTGTTGAACGCTTTAACATTAAACATTCACTCTTTTTATATTACCATTTGAAATACTCAACTTGTAATCTGCTTTGTTAGCAAGTTCTCTATTATGAGTTGCAAAGATTATAGTTTTTTTTAGTTTTTTTAGTTTCAGAAAATATGAAAAAATTTCAAGTGAGGTTTTGTAGTCTAAATTTCCCGTTGGTTCATCAGCTAGAATAAGATCTGTCTCTGAAATCAAGGCTCTAGCTATTGCTACTCTTTGCTGTTCTCCGCCTGACAATTCATCAGGAAAATGATCATGTCGATTTGATAAATTAAAATCTTTTAAAATAGATATAGCTTTTTCGTGAGTTTTTTTCTCATCTTCTTCTCTTATAATTAGCGGAATTTTAACATTTTCTAAAGCGGTGAAATCATTAAGAAGATTGTTGTTTTGAAATATTACAGACATATTTTTTTTTCTCATTTGATTTTTTTCATTTTCACTCAATTTCTTCAAATTGTTATTGTTAAAAAATATTTCACCTGAGTCTGCTTTGTCTAAAAGAGATATTATATTTAGTAATGTCGACTTTCCAGACCCAGATGGGCCCACTAAGGCAACTAGATCTCCTTTTTTTAATGCTAAACTTATATTTTTAAAAATCACAATTTTTCCATTTTTATGTTCAAAAGATTTTTTAATTTTATTAATTTTTAAAATGTTTTTATTCATATTTTAAAGCCTGAATTGTATTCATTTTTGTAATAGATAATGCGGGTATTAAGGAAGCAATTATAGTTGTAGTTATAGACATTATAAAAATTGTTATTATAGAGATAGGATTTATTTCACTTGGCATTTTATCTAAAAAATAAATATCTGCTGGAAAAATTTCTATTTGTAAAATACTAGATAAAAATATTCTTATCGGCTCTATATATATAGCAAATAGTGTTCCTAACACTAACCCAGCAATAGTAGCGGTCAGACCTATAGTAAATCCGGTTAGAAAAAATGATTTGACGATAGATTTATTAGTTAAACCTAAAATCTTAAGTATCGCTATTTCTTTAGTTTTATTCTTTATTAAAATTGTTAATCCAGAGATGATATTAAAAGCTGCAACAATTATAATAAGTGTTAAAATTATGAACATTACATTTCTCTCAACTTTTAAAGCACCAAAAAAAGATTTGTTTAAATCTATCCAGCTATAGATGAAAAAATTACTTTCAAGTTCTTGGATTTGATCTTTTATTTTATCTGCGTCAAGAGGATTCTTTAGATAAATTTCTAAATTAATATCATTTTCAGTTTTATTAAAAAAGTTTAAAGTTTGTTTCAAATTTAAAAAAATTACATTTTGGTCAAATTCATAAAAACCACTGCTGAATATACCGTTCACAACGTAGGTTTCTTGTTTTGGGAGTCCGCCAAATGGGGTGCTTATGAATGAAGAAGATAGTAAGTTTATTTTATCGCCAACTTGTAAATTCAAATCAATAGCCAATTGTTTTCCAACAACTACTTCGTTATTTTTGATTTTAAATTTATCTCCTTCTATTAAGATTTTTTCTAAGAAAGTAGAATTTTTTTTGTTTTGATCAAGCCCTTTAATTATGACACCTTTAGTGCTTTGAGTCTTCATAACCACACCTTCCCCGCTAAAAGAATCTAAGTATTCTATTTTTTTGAAATTATCATCAAGCTTTTTCTTAAATTCATTACTAATTTTATTGTCATTATAGGGTTTTATGATTAAATGTGGATTGAATCCAAGGATCTTATTTGTAAGATCTGTTCTAAAACCGTTCATCACAGACATAACGATTATTAAAATAGCTACACCTAGCATAATTCCAATAAAAGAAAAGGTGGAGATTACTTTTAAGAAACCTTCTTTTTTTTTAGGCCTTAAGTTTCTTATGGCTATTAATTTTTCTACAGAACTGAACAATTTATTTTTTCAATTTTTCTTTTATTTCTTTTAAGCTTAACATTACGGCTTCATGACCCACTTCTTTAAATTCAAATTTATCAGCTTCAGATTTTGAACCAATTATAATTTGAAAAGGTATGCCTAATAAATCATGTTTTTTGAATTTTGCTGAAATATTTTCATTAACATCATCTAAAAGCACGTCTATTCTATTTTCTTTTAAGTCTTGATAAATTCTATTCGATTTTTCTAGACTTTCTATATTATTCTTATTTATGCTTGGGATAATAACTACATCAAAAGGTGAGACAGACTTAGGCCATTTCATTACCTCATTAGTAAATTTAGCCTCAATAATTGCTCCTACTAAACGTGAAACACCTATACCGTAAGAACCCATTTTAACAGCAACTTTTTTACCTTCTGGGTGATCAACTAAACAGTTTAAAGGTTTTGAATATTTATCACCAAAGTAAAAAATATGTCCAACTTCTATTCCTTTGGTCTTAATTTGGTTCTCTTTTTTTACTTTTTTTTCAAAGTTAGTTTCATCAAATTTTTCATCTGTGACTGCATACAGTGCAGAAAAATCATTCTTCATTTTTTCTAATGAGTCTTTATTAAAATTATATTTATTTAATTTAATATCAAAAATATTTTTATCTGCGTAAACATTGCTCTCCCCAGTTTCTGCCAAGATAATAAATTCATGTGACAAATCCCCACCTATAGGACCGGTGTCAGCTGCCATGGGTATTGCCTGAAGTTCTAATCTATTAAAAGTTTTTAAATAGGCATAAAACATTTTATTGTACGAGAACTTCGCTTGGTCATCGTCAATATCAAAGGAGTACGCATCTTTCATATAAAATTCTCTACATCTCATAATTCCAAACCTTGGTCTTATTTCATCTCTAAATTTCCATTGAATATGATAAAGCATTTGAGGAAGTAGCTTGTAAGATTTTATACTTGACCTAAAAATTTCAGTTATAAGCTCTTCGTTAGTTGGTCCATAAAGCATTTCTCTACCTTGCCGATCTTTAATTCTTAGCATTTCTTCGCCATAATCGTTATATCTACCACTTTCTTTCCAAATATCAGCTGATTGGATTGTAGGCATCAGCATTTCTTGTGCACCAATCTCATTTTGTTCTTCTCTAACTATAGACTCAATTTTTTTCATAATTTTAAATCCAAAAGGAAGCCATGAATATATTCCAGCAGCTGATTGCTTAATCATTCCGGTCCTAAGCATAAGCTGGTGTGATTTTATTTTCGCATCAGCAGGGAGGTCTTTAGTTAAAGGGAGAAATAATTTTGATAGTAACATTATTGCAAGTAACCTCTTAAATTCAAATAATTATTGATTGTTAGATAGTATATTACTGCAAAAATTATTGAAGTAATTAAAGTTGTAATTAAAAATTTTTTAACAATTCTTGGGTTTTTTGGTGCCCCAGGATCGTTTCCTCGTAGATCGTCTTTAAACTCTGCATTCTGCGATTTTATTCCAACTGGTAAAACTGAAAAAAAAACTATCCACCAAATACAAATATAAACAATTATTGCTCCCGTTGTTCCCATCAAAGTCTAGATATATTAATCGTAGTATAAGGTTTTTTACCTGTTTTATCTTTTACTATTTTTTTACAATTCCGTTTTAAAGTATCTATTAAATTTTGTTCTTGCTTTTTGTTCTGCACAGAAAATGTCCTACAAATATTATCTATCTCGTCTTCCATATCAAAAACAAAAGTATCAGAAACTTCATCTGAGGGAATTCCTTTGAAAGAAATAACAGGTTTTTTTATTTTTCCATTATTATTAATTAGCAATGTTACTTCCAAATAACCATTAACTGCTATATTTTTTCTTTCCCTTATAGAGTTAGAATCCTCTCTTACGCCAACAAAACCATCTAAATACATTCGGCCAGATGGAGCTTTATCGATAATTTTAGGATTGTTGTTTGGAGAAATTTGTATGATATCTCCATTCTCTATTTGTAAGGTGTTTGGAACTTTCATTTCTTTTGCAAATTTAGCTTGTTCCTGCATATGTCTATGTTCGCCGTGAACAGGTATAACTGATTTTGGCCTTACCCAATCATACATATCTTTTAAATCATCTCTATTGGGGTGCCCTGAGACGTGTACAAAAGAATTTTCTTCTGTAATAATTTCAATACCATTTTTTACTATCTCATTATGCATAGCATAAAGTTTTTTTTCATTTCCTGGTATAATTTTTGACGAAAAAATTATAGTATCATTTTTTTCTAAATAAACATCTGGGTGTGTACCATTAACAATTCGTTTAGTAGCTCCCATAGGCTCACCTTGACTGCCGGTACTTAAGTAAATAATTTTTTCACGTGCAATTTTTTTTGCATCACGAGCATCAACAGGTTCTATTAAGTTTTGTAGATAGCCACATTGCCGAGCAGCTTTATATATTCTATGCATAGATCTACCTACTAATGATATTTGTCTATTGGTTTTTTTTGCGCAGTAAAAAACTGTCTCCATACGAGCTACATTAGAAGCAAATGTAGTTACAACTATTTTTTTTTTTTGATTAGCTATTATGTTTAGTAAACTTTCACGCACATCAGACTCTGATCCAGCTCTACCTTCATTAAAAACATTTGTTGAATCACAAATCATTGCTAATACATTTTGATTACCAATTTCTTTTAATTTTTTTTCATCAACTTTTTCACCAATTAAAGGGTTCGGATCGCACTTCCAGTCACCTGTGTGTAGGATAATACCTGCAGGTGTTTTTATGCTCAATCCATTTGGCTCTAGGATTGAATGGGTTAAAGTAATAAATTCTATTTCGAATTTATCTAATTTTATTTTTCCATTAAGTGGAACAATTTGAAGATAATTTGTTATATCAATTTTTTTTTCCTTAAATTTTTCTCTAACTAATGCAGCTGTAAAAGGTGTGGCATATATTTTACATTTTATTTCAGGCCATATTACTGCAACAGAACCTATATGATCTTCATGGGCATGTGTAAGTACTATCCCTAAAAGATCTTTTTTTTTTTCTAAAAGAAACCCTGGGTCAGGATAAATTAAATCTATACCTGGTATTGAGTCGTCAGCAAAAGTAACGCCCATATCTACTACAATCCATTTTTCATTATCTTCTTTTCCATAAGCATAAAGATTTAAGTTCATGCCTATCTCTCCTGATCCACCTAAGGGACAAAATAAAAGTTGTTCTTTACTCATTTGATTAAGTTTTTATAAATAAACATAATACCTTTTATAGTAATATGTTTATCAATTGTTGAATTATTACCCATTAATTTAGAAAATATTTCTGCGTAACCTCCAGTTAAAATTATCTTAAATTTTTTTTTAAATTTTAAGTTAATTTTTTTTATTATATTGGTTATTAAGCCCTGATAACCCCAAAGAAAACCAGCATTCAAGGCGTCTTTTGTATTTTTACCGAATACCTTTGAATTTGCTTTTAGTTTGAATGAAGGAAGGGCAGCTGTTGATTTACTTAGGTTTAAAATTGATAGGTTAATACCAGGAGCAATAACACCACCAACGTAAATACCTGGTTTTTTAATAATATCAAAAGTTGTAGCTGTACCAAAATCTACAATCAAGCAATTTGCTTTGTATAAATTAAAGGCTCCAATAGCATTAGCTATTCTATCAGAACCAAGTTGCTTATAATTATCTATATCTATCTTTATAATATTTTTCAGAGGTAGAGTTTTAATTTCGAACGTTTTAAATTTTTTATTGCTTAAATATTTATTAACTTTTTCATAAATATTAGGTACTACGCTAGAAAATAATATTTCTCTTTTAATTTTTTTTTTTAAAATAGGATTTAAAAATTTGTAAATATTAAATTTTATTTCTAATTTTTTTGTCTCAATACTAATTTCTTTTACGATCCTAGAGTTATTATTTACTAAACAAATTTTAGTTAATGTATTTCCAATATCTCCTACTAAATAGCTCATTTTTTTAAATATATTTATTTTTAATGTATGTAAAATTATTATTATCTAAATCATTAATCAATTTTTCATAAGAATTTTTAATATTTTTTATAATTTTCAAATTATTTATAATTTTCTCAGCGTGCGTGCTAAGACATGTTGACATAAATTTTTCACCACGAGGCGCAATAACTGTGTTGATACCAATACCTGTGATTAAAAACTTTTCATTATTGTATTCAACAATCTCCTGCAAGATCCCACATATTTTTTTTTTTTCAATTAGTAGGTCATTAGGTTTTTTAATCATAATTTTTTTTTTGGTATAGTTTTTTAAAACTTTTTTTATAATTTTTGCATTTATCATCAAGAAGTTTTTAATTTTGTAATTACTAAAGCTAATTTTAAAAAATATTGAGATAAAGATATTTCCTTTTTTTGAAATCCATTTTTTACCCATAGTTCCTTTGCCCTTTGTTTGTGTTTCAGAAAAAATTAACCCTTTAGTGTATCTATATTTTTGAATTAACTTAATAGCTTTATCATTAGTACTCTTTAAACTTTTAAATTTTATTATTTTTAATTTCATCAGTTAATGATTAATGATTTAACAATAGTATTTAAAAATGACGGATATACTAAGAATGAGACAAGTATTAGACTGCTCAAAAATAAGGTAGTTGAAATTCCTAAATTTTTTATTTGATCAAAAGATTTACTGGCATCGTCAAAATAGATTATTTTTATAATTCTTAAATAATAAAAAGCAGATATTACCGTGCTTAATAGGCCTATGATAGCAAGTGTGTACATTTTGCTCTCTATCACAGCGATAAAAATATAAAGTTTTGCAAAGAAACCTGCTAGCGGAGGTATGCCAGCAAGAGAAAATAAAAAAACCAACAATGAAATTGATAATATTGGATGATGTTTAGATATTCCCGATAAGTCATTTAAATTTTCACAATATTTACCGTCTCTTTTCATTGAAAAAATACATGCAAATATCCCAAGATTCATTACTACATAAATAGAAATATACGTAATGCTGCTGCTATAACCCATCACAGTGCTGGTAGAAATACCTGCTAACGCAAAACCCATATGACCAATAGAACTATACGCTATAAGTCTTTTGATATTAGTTTGTCCAATTGCAGCTACCGCTCCTAAAATCATAGAAGCTAAAGAGATAAAGATTAAAATTGGCTGCCATTGATCTATTACGTCGCTAAAGGGTATCTGCATGAATCTTATAAAAACTGCTATACCGGCTACCTTAGGGACAATCGCAAAAAAACTTGTTACAGAACTCGGGGCTCCTTCATAAACATCTGGTGTCCACATATGAAATGGAACAGCAGAAACTTTAAAAGCTAAACCTACTAAAATGAAAACCATAGCAAACACCGTTCCTATATTGTCAGTATTCGTATTTGAGCTAATAATTTCAAAATTTGTTGACCCACTAAAACCGTATAGAATAGAACATCCGTAAAGTAATAGTCCTGAAGCTAATGAACTTAAAATAAAGTATTTTAATCCTGACTCATTAGACTTTAAGTTGTTTTTGTCTAGTGACGCTAAAATATATAATGACAGTGACTGTAATTCTAAACCTAGGTAAAAAAGTATCAAATCATTAGCGCTTATCATTATGAACATACCTAGGACTGACAAAAGTAATACTAAAGAGTATTCAAAATAATTTATTTTAGTTTCTTTAATAAAATCTTGTGTAATAATTAATGTAAAAAAAGTTCCTATTAAAATCAAAATTTTAAAAAAATTTGTAAAAGAGTTAGATGCAAAACTATCCGAAAATAATTTAAATGAATCACTGAAGGAATTTAAAATAATTAATATTAAAGCGATTATTATTCCATAAATAATACTTGTTACAATAACGTAACTATTTTTAAAGAAAACTCCAATCAGTAAAGTTATTAATATTGAAACTGTTAGGAATATTTCTGGTAAAAAAAAATTTACATTTTCCATTATTTAACCGTACTTAAAATTAAACTCATTTGATAATCATTAATTAGTTTATCAACTGAAACATGAATGGTGTCTAAAATCAGATTTGGATAAAAACCTAAAAGTAGAGTTAGTCCCGCAAGTAGGAATAGAATTGAACCTTCGGATATATTTAAATCTTTTAATTCAGTTAATTCTTTCTTCTCTAATTTACCAAAAATTACTCTCTTATATAACCAAAGCATATAAGCTGCTCCAAGAACAACTCCGATGCTTGCAAGTATGGCAACTAAAAAACTTTTTTGGAAAGCGCCTAATAAAACCAATATTTCTCCTATGAATCCACTTGTACCAGGGAGACCCACCGCTCCTAACATAAAAACAGCAAATACTAATGAGTATTTAGGTAAAATGTTAACTAACCCCCCGTAAGAACTTATTAGTCTTGAGTGAACTCGATCATAAATAACTCCAACACATAAGAAGAGAGCGGCTGAAATAAGACCATGACTTAACATTTGAAAAATACTTCCTTCTATTCCTTGTTTTGTAAATGTGAAAATACCAAGTGTTACAAACCCCATGTGTGCTACAGAGGAATATGCAATAAGCTTTTTCATATCTTCTTGCATTAAGGCTACTAGAGAAGTGTAAATAATAGCTATAATACTTAAAGTAAAGATTAAAGGCGTAAAGTATTCTGATGCAACTGGAAACATTCCAATTGAAAATCTTAAAAAGCCATATCCTGCCATCTTAAGAAGGATGGCTGCAAGAATTACTGAACCAGCAGTAGGAGCTTCAACATGAGCATCTGGCAACCATGTATGAACTGGCCACATTGGCATTTTGACTGCAAAAGAGCTAAAAAAAGCTAACCAAAGAACATATTGAAATTCTACAGGTATTTTGATTGCAAAGATTTCAGTTACATCTGTAGTGCCTGTAATCCAATAAATTGAGATAATAGCAACTAACATTAAGACAGAGCCTAAAAGTGTAAATAAAAAAAATTTAAATGCAGCGTAAACTCTGTTTGGCCCACCCCATATTCCAATAATTAAAAACATGGGTATTAAACCTGCCTCAAAAAATAAATAAAAAATAATTAAATCTAATGAACAGAAGACACCAATCATGAACGACTCTAAGACAAGAATAGCTATTAAAAATTCTTTAAGTCTAATTTTAACGCTATTAATGCAAGATATTATGCAAATTGGAGTAATGAATGCAGTTAAAACTATAAACAAGATAGATATGCCGTCAATTCCAAACTTAAACTTTATATACCCGCTTATCCAATCTTTTTCTTCAATAAATTGGAATTCAGAAGAATTTTTATCAAAAACATACCATAAAAAAATAGCTAGAAATAAGGTCACTACACTAGTGAATAGAGATACATAAATTACATTTTTATTTTCATTTTTTTTATTATTAAAAATAAAAATAAAGATTGCTCCAAGAATAGGTAATAAAGTAATTGATGATAATATTGGAAAGTTCATTTTTAATTAATTATTAAATAAGTTAACAAAAAGGAAAGACCCAATAACATTACAAAGGCATAATCATATATAAAGCCGCTTTGAAATTTAATTGCTTTGTTTGAGAAAAACTTAATCGCCTTCGAAAAACCGTCGGGTCCATATCGATCAATTGTATTTTGGTCTCCTTTTTTCCACAAAATAAAACCTATAAATTTAAGCGGTTTAACAAACAAAGAATTATACAATTCATCAAAATACCATTTATTTAGTAAAAAATTGTACAAAGGTTCGTTGAGCTTTTTTATGCCATTTAAAATTGAAGTGTTTTTAATATACAAATAATATGTAATGGGAATTGCCACAACAACTAGCACTGGTGTCACCAATAAAAGCCAAAGAGGTAAATGTGGATGTTGGATTTCTTTTTCAAAAAATATTGAGTTCTTCCAAAAATCAACATAGTGATGTCCGATTAACATTTCTTTAAATAAATAGCCGGCAAATATTGCACCTAACGCAAGTATTGCCAGAGGTAAAAGCATAATTATTGGTGACTCATGTGTCCTTTCTATTGGAATCTCTTTGTTGTTATAACTTCCATGAAAAGTTATAAAAAATAGTCTCCAAGAATATATTGCGGTTAAAAAAGCAGTAAAAATTCCAACTATCATGGCGTAATAACCTATTGAAGTGCCCTTAAAGAATGCAAATTCAATAATTGCGTCTTTAGAATAAAATCCGGAAAGAAAAGGAAATCCTGTAAGTGCTAAAGTGCCAATAAGCATCAAGAGCCATGTGTAAGGAAGCTTTTTCCATACCCCTCCCATTCGTCTTATGTCTTGCTCATCTTTAAAGGCGTGTATCACAGATCCAGAGCCAAGGAATAATAAAGCCTTAAAAAAAGCATGTGTAAATAAATGGAAAATTGCTACATGATAAGCTCCTACACCTGCAGCAAAAAACATGTAGCCTAGTTGGCTACATGTAGAATAAGCAATAATTTTCTTTATATCATTTTGCACCAAGGCCACAGAAGCCGCAAATATAGCAGTGATCATTCCTACTATTGCGACAAAATTTAAAGCTACTTGTGAATATTCAAATAATGGTGAGCATCTCACAACTAAAAAAACACCTGCTGTCACCATAGTAGCTGCATGAATTAAAGCTGAAACTGGTGTTGGACCTTCCATTGCGTCAGGCAACCATGTATGGAATAAAAATTGAGCCGACTTTCCCATCGCTCCAATAAAAAGGGTTAAACATATTATTGTAATTAGATTTGTATTGAATCCAAGAAAACTTATTTCTTTATCTATTGAGCTGGCCGCTTTAATAAATACTTCATTGTAATTTACAGTACCAAAGTAATAAAAAATCAGAAAAATACCAATTGCAAGACCAAAGTCACCAACGCGATTAACTAGAAAAGCTTTTATAGCAGCATTATTTGCAGATTCTTTTTTATACCAAAAACCAATTAATAAATATGAACATAGGCCCACTCCCTCCCAGCCAAAAAATAATTGAAGAAAGTTGTCTGATACAACAAGCATTAACATCGAAAAAGTGAATAAAGACAAATAAGACATAAATCTTGGCTTGTTTGGATCGTGACTCATGTATCCTATTGAATAAATGTGAACTAGCGAAGATACAGAAGTAACAACAACTAACATTATTGAGCTTAACGGATCTATGTTAATTGACCAATTAACTTTAAAATTTCCAGAACTTATCCAGTCTAAGATTTTATAATTTCCGTATAAATCGTGAGTGATGCCGTTATAAAAAATTATACATGAAAGTATTGTAGAAATTAATATTAGCGTAGTGCTAATTACCTCTGAATATCTGTCACCTAAAGATTTTGCAAGATACCCTAATAAAGAACCAAGTAACGGAGAAAAGATTAAAATATAGGGCATTAACCTTTCATCTCATTGATTTCTTCAACTCTAATAGAGCCTTTATTTCTATAGTAAGAAACAATTATCGCTAAGCCTATAGCAGCTTCAGCGGCTGCTACAGTCAATATGAAAAAAGTAAATATTTGTCCAGTTATATCATTTGAATAAATAGAAAATGCGACTAAATTAATATTCACGGCGAGTAGAATAAGCTCAACTGACATTAATATTACAATTACATTTTTTCTATTTAAAAAAATTCCTACAACGCCTAATAAAAATATTACCCCACCTAATGTAAGATAATGGCCTAGTTCAATATTAATCATCTATCTTTACTCCCTTGTTAAAGTCTGCTTCAGCCAATCTTATTGAAGTATTTCTCTCTCTCGATATCTGAGTAAAATAACTCTGTGTTTTTACACCTGTTCTTTTTGTGTATGTTAAAACAATTGCTCCTATCATAGCTAAAAGCAAAATAACTCCAGCCACCTGAAACAGGTGGATGTATTGAGTATAAAGAACATTTCCTAACATGTGAGTATTAGTTAGATTTGAGTCTACTACTAGGGCTTCTGTTTTAATAAAATTAGGTTTATATTTCCATCCACCTACAACAACTAAAACTTCAGCAAGAATAATTAAACTTACAATTAATCCAACAGGTATATGTGCTGATTTTTCACTGTCTCTAAACCAAGATTGTTTCTGTTCCGCTACATTTAACATCATTACAACAAATAAAAATAATACTGCTACAGCACCTACATAGACAATGAGCATAATCATTCCTAAAAATTCTGCTCCTATCATAATAAAAAGACATCCAACTGAAATAAAATCTAGAATAAGAAAAAAAACTGCATGTATGGTATTTCTGCTAGCAATAACCATTAGAGCGGAACCAACAGATATAATTGAAAAAAAATAGAAAAAAAAAGTATGAGCTAACATTTTATCTGTAGGGTTTGTCTAATCTAATGTTTTTAGCTAAAACATCTTCCCATCTATCGCCATTATCAAGCAATTTTTCTTTATTATAATAAAGCTCTTCTCTCGTTTCTGTTGCAAATTCGAAATTCGGTCCTTGTACTATTGCATCAACTGGGCAAGACTCTTGACACAAACCACAATATATACATTTTAACATATCAATATCATATCTAGTAGTTTTTCTGCTTCCGTCCTCTCTCTCTGTTGAATCAATTGTTATAGCTTGCGCAGGGCAAACAGCCTCACAAAGTTTACAAGCGATGCAACGTTCTTCTCCACTTGGATATCTCCTCAAAGCATGTTCACCTCTAAATCTTGGGCTTAATGAGCCTTTTTCGTATGGATAATTGATTGTTTTTTTTGTTTTAAACATTTCTTTTATTCCCATCCAAGACGCTACAACAAACTCTATTAAAAAAATGGTTTTAAATATTCTAATAATTGTCATTTAAAATGGCCTTATCGGAAGTTTATCAAAGTAGAAAAGAAAGCTAGCTGTTAACACAACATAAAATAAAGAAAAAGGTAAAAATATTTTCCATCCTAATCTCATTAACTGATCATAACGATATCTTGGAACAATAGCTTTAACTAAAGCAAATAAAAAAAATAAAAATAGTATTTTTAAAATCATCCAAAGTGGTGATGGCACTAAATTAATTGGATAAATGTCAACTGGTGGCAACCAACCTCCTAAAAACAAAACAGAACCTAAGGCACACATAAGTAATATGTTTGCATACTCTCCTAGCCAAAACATCGCATACATCATTCCTGAATACTCTGTTTGATAACCTGCGACTAGCTCTGCTTCTGCCTCTGGTAAATCAAATGGAGGTCGATTTGTTTCTGCTAATGCAGAAATAAAAAAAACAACAAACATCGGAAACAGAGGTATTACAAACCATAAATCTTGCTGTGCATTTACAATGTCTTTCAAGTTTAAGGACCCAACACATAAAAGAACATTAATAATAATTATACCGATTGAAACTTCGTAAGAAACCATCTGGGCCGCCGAGCGAATAGCTCCGAGAAATGGATACTTTGAGTTTGAAGCCCAGCCACCCATTATAATTCCATAGACTCCAAGAGAAGAGACAGCAAATATGTAAAGTATACCTACGTTTATATCTGCTAATACAAATTCGTTACTAAATGGAATAACAGCCCAAGCAATCAAAGCTAATGTCATAGTAATAATGGGAGCTAATATAAATATAAATTTATTTGAACTTGAGGGAATTATAATCTCCTTAAAAATATATTTTAGAGCATCTGCTAGTGTTTGAAATAAACCAAAAGGGCCAACAACATTGGGTCCTCTTCTTTTTTGAACAGCAGCCCAAATTCGCCTGTCAAGCCAAACAACTAAAGCAACCGATACAAGAACGGGCACTAAAATAAAAGCAATTTTATAAATCTCACTTGAAAGAATATTTAAATATTCCATTTTAATTATTTGTCCCATTTTTTTTATTATTAATATTTATATTTCTGCAGTCACTCATAGTTTTGGATGCTCTAGCTATAGCGTTACTATAATAATAGTCTAAAAGTTTAATTTTAACTTTTTCATTTGTGTCTTCAGACAAAGATTTATGATTGGTTATCTTATGTTCCGTCGGTAATAAATCTAATTCAGAAAAATTTGAAATCTCTTTGAGCGCAAGCTCTCTAATAGATAAAAAATCACTAAATAAATTGGTTTGATAAAGACTGTTACTTATTAGATTAAAAATTTTCCAATCTTCCATTGCTTCATTTATTGGATATGAAGCTTTTCGACATTCTTGAATTCTTCCTTCTAAATTTGCAAATAACCCATTCTGTTCAGTATAAGCAGGGCTGGGCAAAACAACATCTGCTATTTCTGCATTTCTATCTCCATGCGACCCCTGATATATAACAAACTCATTATTTTTTTTAATTTCAAGATTATCTGAAGCAAGTAAATACAGTAATTTAAAATCTTGATTTTTCAACTTATCAAAAAATAAAAAATTATTTTTATCATCAATATTGTAAAACCCGAGATCTAACGCCCCTACACTTGATGCATTTTGAATTAGAATGTTTAAAGCGTTCCAGTCATCGTTTATAAAATTATTTTTAATTAAAAAATTTTTTGTTTCTTCTAAAATATATTTTGCACTTTTAAGCTCTAATGCCGACTCACCGATAATAAATATTGGTTTTTTAACATTTTTTAATTTTTCATTTAAAATACTTTTGCCTTCAATAACTTTTTTTAATTCATTAAGATCTTCACCTAATAACTTATAATCATAAGTTAAATCACCTGGGTTTCCGATTGAAAAAATTGGTGTTTTTTTTTTTACAAATATTTTTCTTAACCTTGCATTCACCATTGTAGCTTCATGTCTAGGATCACAGCCAATTAATAAAATTAGATCGCTTTCTTCAATGTTTTGTATCGAACTATTAAATATATAATTCATTTTTTTTTCAGGATTTATATAAAATTTTTTCTCCCTGAAATCATAGTTTGAGCAATTAAGTTTTTTTAATAAATTTTTGAAAGAAAAAATGGTTTCAACTGAAACCATATCTCCTACGTGTGCACCTATTTGTTCAGGCCTTATAGAATTAATCTTGCTTACAACCAATTCTATAGCCTCATCCCAAGTTGATTTAGTTAATTTTCCGTTTTTTTTAATATAAGGTGTATCTAATCTTTGTTTTGACAGCCCATCACAAGCATACCTTGTTTTGTCTGAAATCCATTCCTCATTAATTTCATTATTTAATCTTGGTAATACTCTTTTCACTTCCCATCCATATGTGTCTACTCTGATATTTGAGCCTACGGCATCCATTACGTCAATACTTTCAGTTTTTTTTAACTCCCAAGGTCTTGCTTCGAATGCATAAGGTTTTGATGTAAGCGCACCTACTGGACATAAGTCAATTACATTTGCTGATAACTCAGAAGTCATCGATTGTTCTAGGTAAGTTGTGATTTCCATGTTTTCACCTCTTCCTGTAGCTCCAATCTCTGGCACACCAGCTACTTCTTCGGCAAATCTTACGCATCTGGTACAGTGAATACATCGTGTCATTTGTGTTTTAATTAATGGACCCATGTACTTATCTTTTACATCTCTTTTATTTTCTGAAAATCTGGATTTATCAAAACCGTAAAATAATGACTGGTCTTGTAGATCGCATTCGCCTCCTTGATCACAAACTGGGCAGTCTAAAGGGTGATTTGCCAATAAAAATTCCATAATTCCTTTACGAGCTTTTTTAACAAATTCAGTATTAGTTTTAATTTTCATTCCTTCTGAAGCGGGCATTGCGCAAGAGGCTATGGGTTTTGCTGATTTCTCCATTTCAACTAGGCACATTCTGCAATTACCGGCTATAGATAATTTTTCGTGATAACAAAATCTAGGAATCTCAACTTCAGCTATCTCGCATGCTTGCAATACCGTCATGCCTTTTTCAAATTCAATTTCTTTTCCATTGATTGATATTTTAGGCATTCTCATTCTCCAAAGTATGTTGATCAACTAAATAAGGAATTTTTCTTTTTCTCCCGAATGTAGACTCACCGATACATCTTTTTTCAATTTCTTTTCTAAAATGTCTTAATAGTCCTTGGACAGGCCACGAAGAACCTTCTCCAAAAGCACAAATTGTATGACCTTCAATTTGTTTTGTAACATCTTCTAGTAAATTAATATCATTATAAGTCGCTTCGCCTTTTCCAGCTCTTTCCAATATTCTCCACATCCAGCCCGAACCTTCTCTACAAGGAGTGCATTGACCGCAACTTTCGTGCTTGTAGAACCTGGCTATTCTTGCCATACATTTTATGATGTCTTGATCTTTATTGATTACAACAATCCCAGCTGTGCCTAATCCACTTTTGTTTGCAATTAAAGAATCAAAATCCATAGTTATTGTGTCACAAATATTTTTTGGTAGAAGCGGCATTGATGAGCCTCCAGGAATAACAGCTTGTAAATTGTCCCATCCACCAACAACTCCCCCAGCATATTTTTCTATTAATTCCTTTAAGGGAACTCCCATTTCCTCTTCCACATTGCATGGATTGTTTACATTTCCAGAAATACAAAAAATTTTAGTTCCAGTATTTTTTGGTTTGCCTAATGACGCGAACCATTTTCCGCCTCTTCTTAAAATTGTTGGTACCACAGCAATTGTTTCAACGTTATTAACTATGGTAGGACATCCATAAAGTCCTACTAGAGCTGGAAAAGGCGGTTTCAATCTTGGTTGACCCTTATTACCTTCGATACTTTCTAGCAAAGCTGTTTCTTCGCCACAAATATATGCTCCTGCTCCAAAATGTATGTGAACATCAAAATCCCAACCAGAACCACATGCATTTTTTCCTAAAAAATTTTTCTTGTATGCTTGATCAATAGCTTCTTGCAATCTATTTCCTTCGTTAAAATATTCACCTCTGATGTAAATATAACAAACATGAGCGTTAACTGCATAACCAGCAATTAAACATCCTTCAATTAACTTTTGCGGTTCAAATCTAATTATGTCTCTATCTTTACAAGTTCCTGGTTCTGATTCATCTGCGTTTATAACTAGATAATGCGGTCTTGATCTAACTTCTTTTGGAGTAAATGACCATTTGAGACCTGTGGAAAAACCGGCACCTCCTCTACCTCTTAACTCTGACATTTTTACCTCATTTATAATCCACTCTCTACCTTTTGAAATTATTTCTTTAGTATTGCTCCAATCTTCTCTTATAGTAGCTTTGTCAATTTCCCAACCAAGAGAATTATAAAGGTTTTTAAATATTTTATTTTCTTCTTTAAGCATTTTTTTCTTTATTGATAGTTGGTGTGTTTTTTTCTGGAGCCGCACTTAATCTGTTTCTAAAAGATTTTGGTTGAATTGGCTTGTCGTCTAATAAAGAGTTTATAATTTCGCTAGTATTTTTTTCATCAAGATCTTCATAATAATCATTATTAATCTGCATCATTGGTGCATTCACGCACGCACCTAAACATTCTACTTCCAGCCATGAACATAACTTATTTTCAGATAATGTATTTTCTTCTTTAGATATTTTTTCTTTACAGATTTTTACTATTTTGTTTGCTCCTCTAATAAGGCATGGGCTTGTAGTGCATACTTGAACAAAATATTTACCAACTGGTGCTAGATTATACATGGTGTAAAAAGTGGCAACTTCATAGACTTTAATATACGGCATGTTTAAATAGTTGGCGATATACTTCATTGCCGCTAAAGGAATCCAGTTGTTATTCTGTCTTTGAGCTAAATAAAGAAAAGGCATAACTGCACTTTTTTTTCGATCGTCTGGGTATTTTTTTAAAATATTACTAGCAATTTCTAAATTAGCTTTTGAAAACTCAAAAGAATTTGGCTGTTCGTCATGTACTTTTTTTAAACTCATCTATCTACCTCTCCAAATACAATGTCTAAAGAACCAAGTACCGCGGGAACATCAGCTAGCATATGACCTCTAATTAAATAGTCCATCGCCTGTAGATGGGAAAATCCAGGCGCCCTTATTTTACAACGATATGGTTTGCTGGTTCCATCAGATATTAAATACACTCCAAATTCTCCTTTTGGCGCCTCTACAGCTGCATAAACATCTCCAGCTGGAACTCTAAAACCTTCGGTAAATAATTTAAAATGATGAATTAAAGCTTCCATTGAATCTTTTAATTCCTGTCTTTTAGGCGGCGAAATTTTACCGTCTGTAGATTTTATAGCGCCTTTAGGCATTTGACTTATACACTGTAAAATAATTTTTACACTTTCTCTCATCTCCTCAATTCTGCATAGATAACGATCAAAACAATCTCCATTTTTTCCTACAGGTATTTTAAAATCTAATTTTTCATAACATTCATAAGGTTGGGATTTTCTAAGATCCCATGCAATACCTGATCCTCTTAGCATAACTCCTGAAAAGCTATGATCTATAGCTTCTTGTTTGCTTACAATTCCAATCTCTACATTCCTTTGTTTAAAAATTCTATTGTCTGTTAACAAGCCTTCTAAATCATCAATCGTTTTAGGGAAAGTTTTACAAAAATTTCCAATATCATCTATTAATTTTTGTGGAAGATCTTGGTGTACTCCGCCAGTTCTAAAATAGTTGGCGTGCAATCTTGAACCAGATGCCCTTTCATAAAATGTCATTAATATTTCTCGCTCTTCAAAACCCCAAAGTGAGGGTGTTAATGCACCCACATCGAGCGCTTGTGTTGTTACATTAAGAATATGACTTAAAATTCTTCCAATCTCACAAAAAATAACTCTAATATATTGAGCTCTTTCTGGAACAGAAATATTTAAAAGCTTTTCTGTTGCAAGGGTAAAAGCATGTTCTTGGTTCATTGGTGCTACATAATCAAGCCGGTCAAAATAAGGTAAAGCCTGCATATATGTTTTTTGTTCAATCAATTTTTCTGTTCCTCGATGAAGCAGCCCAATATGAGGATCTGCTTTTTCAACAACCTCACCATCAAGCTCAAGGATAAGTCTTAATACTCCATGAGCAGCCGGATGTTGAGGTCCAAAATTTAAGGTTAAAGATTTATTTTTTTTTGTCATTAGTATTTTTTTCGTTCAACTCTTTTATATATTTTGTGCCTTCCCAAGGACTTTCAAAATCAAAATCTCTATAGTTTTGTTCAAGTTTTACTGGCTCGTAAACAACTTTTTTTTCTTTTTCGCTGTATCTAACTTCAGTGAAACCAGTTAATGGAAAATCTTTTCTTAGTGGATGTCCTTCAAAATTGTAGTCAGTTAAAATTCTTCTAAGATCTGGGTGATTAATAAATTCTATACCGTACATATCAAAAACTTCCCTTTCCATCCAATTAGCAGATGGATAAATTTTAGTCATAGTTGGTATTTTTTTTCCCACTTCAAAATTGATTGAAATTTTTATTCTTCTATTCATTTCATGTGAAAGAAGGAGGTAAATTAATTTAAACCTCTTCTCATCCTCAGGGTAGTCTACGCCTGCAATATCAATTAATTGTCTGAATTTGAGTCTATCATGTGATTTTAAAAAAAGTATTACTTGAATTAATTCATCTTCAGTGGTTTCTATTAAGAGCTCGTTAAAATTAATTAAAGTTTTTTTAATCTTACTAGTTAGTTCAGAATTTACTATTTGTTCAACTTCTTTTAATTTTAGGTTCATAAAATTTTATCTATTTACCGAACCTTCTCTTCTTATTTTTTTTTGGAGCTGTAAAATTCCATATAATAATCCCTCTGCAGAAGGAGGACATCCAGGGACATAAATATCTACTGGCACAATTTTATCGCATCCTCTTACAACTGAATAAGAATAATGATAATAACCTCCGCCATTAGCACAGCTACCCATAGAAATTACATATCTAGGTTCAGGCATTTGATCATAAACTTTTCGAAGAGCTGGTGCCATTTTATTTGTTAGAGTTCCAGCAACTATCATAACATCTGATTGTCTTGGTGAGGCTCTTGGTGCAGCACCAAATCTTTCAAGGTCATATCTTGGCATTGAGGTTTGCATCATTTCGACCGCACAGCAAGCTAGACCGAAAGTCATCCAATGAAGAGAACCTGTTCTTGCCCAATTGATTAAATTATCAGTTGAGGTAGTTATAAAACCTTTTTCGCTAAACTCTTTCGCAAGCTGTTTAAATTCAGCGGGAATTTCTTTTTCTTTTTGTGAAAATTGATCCAATTTTATTCCCATTCTAAAGCTCCTTTTTTCCACTCATATATAAATCCGATTGTCAAAACAGATAAAAAAATCATCATTGACCAAAATCCAAGAGCACCGATATTCCCCAATGATATTGCCCAAGGAAATAAAAAGGCAATTTCTAAATCAAAAATAATAAATAGTATTGCAACTAAATAAAAACGAACATCAAATTCCATTCTTGAGTCGTCAAAAGCTTCAAATCCACATTCATATGCTGATAACTTTTCTGGATCAGGATTGCTAGGAGCAGCTAGAAAATTAACAAATATAAAGCCTATGCTTAAGGCAAGAGCTATAAATAAAAATAAAATTATTGAGAAGTAGCTCGATAAAAAATTATAAATCATGATTACCCATTATTCATTGTTATCTTTTTTTATCTTATGTACTAAATTTTAACTAGTTTAACATCGGTTAACTTAGCCACATTGTGTTGAAAAGTACTTGAGATTCAAAGAAAAATGGCGGGAGTGACCGGGCTCGAACCGGCGACCTCCTGCGTGACAGGCAGGCGCTCTAACCAACTGAGCTACACCCCCCATTTTTATTTGGTGGGCGGTAAAGGACTCGAACCTATGACCCTCTCGGTGTAAACGAGATGCTCTACCAACTGAGCTAACCGCCCTAAACAAACAGAACCGAGATATACAATAAAAACCACACAATGTAAAAAAAAAAGGGATATTTGCTATTTATCTAAAGTTTTAATAAAATCTAACATATGTTGGTTAATTGCAATTCCTGTCAAAAAAAATTTAATGTACCTGACTCAGCTATAACGCAGGCTGGTAGACTGCTACAATGCGGCTCATGTGGGAATAAATGGACTCAGTATCCAATTAAACCAAAATTTATAGAAGAAGAAAAATCAAAAAAACTAACACCAAGTGTAAAACCAAATAAGTTAAAAGAGTTTAACAAAAAAGATAAAGTAAAAACTTCTGTTAAAAAGAAAAAAAGAGAAATTAATTTATACTCAGAAGAATATTTAAAGAAAAAACATGGCTTGGTAATTAAAGATAAAATAGATAATAAAATTACTAAAAAATATTCAAATAGTCTAAATTTCTTTAATTACTTAATTATTCTAATTATTTTTATAATTGCCTTTTTTGGTATTTTAAACTTAACAAGAGATTTTATTATTGCAGGCTATCCTTTTACAGAAAACTATATTAATTTGTTGTTTGAGATTTTTGAAATCCTAAAAACAACAATTTCTATTATTTCAAACTAATTCTCTAATTCTTTTATATTTACAAACTTAGAGCTTAAATTTGAATTATTTTTTTTAATGTCATTAAAGAAGTTCCAGGCTAATACCAAAATTAAAATATTTTTTTCTTTTAAAGTCTCTTTGCTTTTTATTGGAATTAGTACACCTGGAATGAATTTGTTATGTTTAAGTTTGTTGTCTTCAATAACATAATCAATTTGATCAGATATTCCAAAAAAGTTAAGAGCTGTTGTTGCTTTAGCTGGAGCTCCAAATCCTACTATTTTTTTATTATTTTTTTTTAATTCATTGATATTTTTTGATACATTCTCTTTTAGTTTGTTTATCCTGTCTCCAAAATTTTGGTAAGTCTTATATTTTTTAATTCCAAAAGTTTCCTCTTCCTTGAGAAGCACTTTAACATTGTTTTCAATTTTTATTTTTTTTCCTTTTTTAATGTAAATTCTTATAGATCCTCCGTGAGTATTAATTCTTTCTATTTTATAGATTGTAGAATTAAATTGGTTAAAAAAGTTAACTAAAGAAGTTAGTGACCAGTAATTATAATGTTCATGATAAATATTATCAAATGTTAGATCTTTAAGAGTATTTAATAAATATTGAACTTCTAATATTATAGTTCCCTTCTTGTTTAAAAGCTTAAACATGCAAGTAGCCATTTCTTTTAACTTATCAGAGTGCGCAAACACATTTGAAGCTAAAATTAAATCTGCATTTCCCTTAATTTTTTTTAAATTTTTACTTTCAAGGAATCCGTTAAAAGTTTTTATATTGTTTTTGTTTGCAAGCTTTGCCAAATTTTTAGCAGGTTCCACACCTAGTATTTTTTTAAACCCTGAATCTTTAAAAGGTTTTAAGGCAACACCATCATTGCTGCCAACATCGATTATGTAAGATTTTTTGGGGTTTAATTTTAATTGTTTTGTATAAATTTTTGCAGCTTCTACAAAATGATTTCTAAAAGATTTAGATGTAGATGACGTGTACAAGTAGTTAGAAAACATTTTTTTTGGATCTACAGCTACTGATAATTGACAATTATGACATGTTGGGCAGTAATTCATTTCTAGTGGATATAAATCATGTTTTTCGTCTTTTTTGTTCAGAAGATTATTTGCTAGAGGTTGATAGCCTAATGAAACGACTCTTTTTAAATGAGTATTACCACAGGATCGGCAGTCAAATTTATAGCAACCCAAAAGTAAATCTCTTTCTTTCTCATCTACAAATATGTGTTTAATTGTGTGTGTAATTCCATAATTATTATGTTCCCTTTCACCTCTCACTAAATTTAGAAAAGTTGTGTCTTCTGTAAAAACCATTGTGTGTGCCACATTAGGTTTTATGATTGATAGCTGTCCTTCGTTAACTACCTGTGTAATTTTTGGTGAATTTGGGTTTAAAATATCTTGAAATATTTCTATTATTTGTCCCTTTGTAAACAAACATTTTTGTTCTTGCTGAGGGTGATAATGGTTAGCTCGAATTGTTCCTTTTTTAGAATCTATCAAACCAATCAAATTAATTGGTTCTGTTAATTCATGGTTACTTATTTTTCCTCGATCATCAATAAATTCATTATCTCCATTTCTTACATGTTCTAGATCTTTAATAAGGTCTTGTTTAGACCATTTCGACATCATATCTTTAATGCTTTGATCTAATCCGTATAAAAAATTAAAACCGGTACTTAATATTTTTTCATTGGAAAGTGAAAAACCTAAATTCGGTACTTCATCATTTGTTTCTTTTAAAATTACTTTAGAATTGTATTTTTTACATATTTCAGCAACATTTTTAACGGAAACTGTATCTTTTGTTAAATTAAATATTTCTGATGATATGTCTTCTCTTTCTTCCATGTTTTTAAAACATCGAGCAACATCAATCAATGGAACTAAACTTTTAATTTGTCTACCACCTGCAAATAATTTTATAATGCCATCCTGAGAAGCTATTTTAGAAAACAAGTTAGGCATTATGTCTATGCGCGCAGTATCAGTTGAATATCCATAAACTGAGCCTAATCTTAATATTATATAATTTTTTCCAGAATTTTTTAATTGTTTTTCATTTATAGCTTTAGAGGATGCATAAGCAAGAATAGGTTTTAAGTCTTCCTCTTCAGATATATTATTTTTTACTTTATCTATGCCCTCATAAACAACATGAGTTGAGGGAAAGATAATTTTGCAATTTTTATTAATAGCGTCAAGTATATTTTGCGTTCCTTTTTCTGCTACTAATTTAATGTTTTCATCTTTCTGTTTAGTGCTTTCAGTTCTGGTCCTTGGCACGTCAGTCACACCAGCTAAATGATGAACAACATCAGCGTTTGCAAAGTATTTGTTTATTAAATCTTTATCTAAAATATCTCCTTGAACAAATTCCATGTTCCAATTTCTAATTTGGTTAACTCTTTCAGATATAAATCTATTATCAATTACAGTTATTTGATTGTTCCAGCTAACACCTGAATAGAGTTTGCACAATTCTGTGCCTATATAACCGAGTCCACCAGTTATGATAATTTTTTTTTTCATTTTAAGAATATAAATTAAATTTAGAGAATTTATAGGTATTTATAATCAGTGTAAAATGTAGTGCTAATGTGTACTACCTGCCGCTGGTTGTCCGGATGTCTTAGGAACTTGTTCGGCTTCAACCCACTCAACTTTTTTAAGCTCTTTAACTAGAGCGTGCTTTAAGACTTCATCAACATTTTTAACACATACAATTTCTACATTATTTTTAATAACTTCTGGTATTTCAACTAAATCTTTTTTATTCTCAAATGGAATTAATACTTTTTTTATTCCCGCTCTATGAGCCGCTAGTAGTTTTTCTTTTAACCCACCTATTGGTAAAACTATACCCCTTAAGGTAATTTCACCAGTCATCGCTATATTTTTATCAACTGGGATTTCTGTGATTGCAGAGACTATAGATGTTACCATCCCAACACCTGCGGAAGGACCGTCTTTAGGCGTAGCACCTTCTGGTACATGGATGTGAAAATCTTTTTTATCAAAAACTGGGGGAATGATTCCGTAATCTAAAGATTTAGATCTAATGTATGATTTTGCAGCTTTAATGGACTCTTGCATTACATCACCTAATTTACCTGTAATTTCCATTTTACCTTTGCCTGGCATCTTAACAGTTTCAATTTTTAAAATCTCACCACCAACTTCTGTCCAAGCTAGACCTGTAACAACACCTACTCGATTTTGATCTTCAATTTCACCATGATTAAATTTTTCTATTCCTAGATAATTTGCAAGATCTTTTTCTACTAGTGGGTTATTAATTTTTTCTTTGCCGTCAATTTTTTTAACAATCTTTCTAGCTATTTTAGATATCTCTCTTTCTAGATTTCTAACTCCAGACTCTCGTGTGTAATTACTTATAATTTTTCTATTTACATTCTCATCAATGCCCCATTCATCTTTTTTTAACCCGTTGCTTTCGGTTTGTTTAGGAATTAAGTATTTTTGAGAAATATTAACTTTTTCATCTTCCGTATACCCAGGAATTCTAATAACCTCCATACGGTCTAATAATGGTGGTAAAATGTTTAGGGTATTTGCCGTAGTAACAAACATAACATCTGACAAATCGTAATCGACTTCTAAATAATGGTCGTTAAATTCTTTATTTTGTTCAGGGTCTAAAGCTTCGAGTAGCGCAGAAGAAGGGTCACCTCTATAGTCGTTTCCTACTTTGTCTATTTCATCTAATAAAAATAATGGGTTTTTAGTTCCAGCTTTTTTCATCATCTGGATTATTTTTCCTGGCAAAGAACCAATGTATGTTCTTCTATGTCCTCTTATCTCCGCTTCATCTCTTATACCTCCAAGTGAAATTCTGATAAACTTTCTTCCTGTTGCTTTTGCTATAGACTTACCTAAAGAAGTTTTACCAACTCCTGGAGGTCCAACTAAACATAAAATAGGTCCTTTTAATTTTTGAATTCTTTTTTGAACAGCTAGAAACTCTATAATTCTCTCTTTAACTTTTTCTAATCCATAGTGATCTTCGTCTAGTGTTTCTTGAGCATTTTTTAAATCGTTATTTATTTTACTTTTATTTGACCATGGTAGCTCTGTCATCCAATCTAAGTAATTTCTAACTACTGTTGCTTCTGCAGACATGGGGCTCATTGATTTTAATTTTTTTAACTCTGCTAAACATTTTTCTAAAGCTAATTTTGGCATCTTAGCTTTTTGAATAGCTTTATTTATACCTGTTATTTCATCTTTACCCTCATCTATTTCTCCTAACTCTTTTTGAATAGCTTTGAGTTGCTCGTTTAAATAATACTCTCTTTGTGTTTTTTCCATTTGGTTTTTAACTCTACCTCTAATCTTTTTTTCGACAGAAATTACACTTGTTTCTTTTTCAACAAATTCATTAATTTTTTCCAATCTTTTTCTTAAGTCAATTATTTCTAACAATGCCTGTTTTTCAAAAATTTCTAAATTTAAACTTGAAGCAATATTGTCTGCTATTTGACTGGGGTCTTTAAGTTTTTTTATATTATTAACTGAGTCAGAAAGATCTCTCTTATTTAAGACCAAAAGTTTTTCAAATTTTTTAACTATACTTAAAGCGAAAAATTCAGATTCTTTCGTTTTGTTTGTATCTTCTACAATTTCAGCACTGCAACTTAAAAAATTCTTATCTTCTTTATTTATTTCGTGAAGTTTTACTCTTTTTTCTCCTTCAACTAAAACTTTGACTGTTCCATCTGGAAGTTTTAATAATTGCAAGACTTTACTTAAGCAACCGTACCCGTAAATGTCTTTATTTTCTGGCTCATCTATCTCTGAATTTTTTTGTGAAACTAGTATGATGGACTTATCTGTTTTCATTGCTTCTTGAAGAGCTTTGATAGATTTATCCCTGCCCACGAAAAGCGGAACAACCATTGAAGGAAACACAACGATGTCTCTTAAAGGTAATAACGGTTTTAAATTAATAACTTTCATATGATAATTATATGGTACTTAATATTGCAATATCAAGGATGATATTTAAAATTAAGCTACAGATGTTGATTGTTTTTTGCCATATGTGACAATAGGATCTGTGTCTCCTTTAACAGATGACTTGTCAATGGTAACTTTAAGAACGCCTTCTAACTCTGGAAGTTCAAACATTGTTTTGAGTAAAATGCTTTCCAAAATTGATCTTAAACCTCTGGCTCCTGTCTTTTTACTAATAGCTTTTTTGGCAATTTCAGTTAGAGCCTCGTCTTTAAATTCTAGCTGAACATTTTCAAAATCAAACAATTTTTGATATTGTTTGGTTAGAGCATTTTTTGGTTCTTTTAAAATCTTTATTAAAGATTTCTCATCTAGATCATCCAAAGTAGCGATGATTGGCATTCGTCCAATAAATTCTGGAATTAAACCGTACTTAATAAGATCTTCTGGCTCTAAATTTTTCAAAGTCTCAGAGAGTTTCCTTTCATCTTTACTGTTAACTTTTGCTCCAAAACCTATTGATGTTCCTTTACCTCTCATTCCTATAATTTTATCTAAACCAGCGAAAGCTCCTCCGCATATAAAAAGTATGTTAGTTGTGTCTACTTGCAAAAATTCTTGTTGAGGATGTTTTCTTCCTCCTTGAGGAGGCACGCTAGCTACAGTTCCTTCCATAATTTTTAAAAGCGCTTGTTGAACACCTTCGCCAGAAACATCTCTAGTTATAGAGGGATTCTCAGATTTTCTGCTGATTTTATCTACTTCGTCTATATAAACTATTCCTCTTTGTGCTTTTTCAACATTATAATCCGCGGCTTGTAATAATTTTAAAATAATATTTTCTACATCCTCACCTACATAACCAGCTTCAGTAAGTGTAGTGGCGTCAGCCATAGTAAAGGGCACATCTAGAATTCGTGCTAAAGTTTGTGCAAGAAGAGTCTTACCGCAACCGGTAGGCCCAACTAATAAAATATTTGATTTTGAAAGTTCAACTTCTTTGCTGTTTTTATTGTCATGATTTAATCTTTTGTAATGATTATGAACTGCCACTGACAAAACTTCTTTCGCAAATTTTTGACCAATTACATACTCATCTAAAACAGTACAAATTTCTTTTGGCGAAGGAACTCCATCTTGATGTTTAATTAATGAACTCTTACTCTCTTCTTTAATAATATCCATACAAAGTTCAACACACTCATCACATATAAAAACAGTTGGTCCTGCTATAAGTTTTCTAACTTCGTGTTGGCTTTTGCCACAAAAAGAGCAGTAGAGAATATTTTTGTTATTTTTTTCTGACATAACGAATCAATTAACCATTTGTAAATTAGGACAATATTGTTAGCAAGTGTAAGTTGTGTGGTTAACTAGATGTTGTGTATTATTTTCTTTTTTCCACCACAGAGTCTATTAAACCAAATTTTTTAGCATCTTCAGCGGTCATAAAATGGTCTCTCTCGAGAGCTTGTGAGATATTTTCAACTGTTTTACCCGTATGCTTAGAATAGATTTTATTCAATCTTTCTTTTAATGACAAAATTTCTTTTGCATGTATCTCAATATCTGTTGCTTGGCCCTGAAAACCTGCTGACGGTTGATGAACCATAATTCTTGAGTTAGGAAGTGAAAACCTTTTTCCTTTTTCACCTGCTGCTAATAGAAAAGAACCCATAGAAGACGCTTGACCAATGCATAAAGTAGATACTGGTGAATTAATGTATTGCATAGTATCATAAATCCCTAAACCAGCAGTGACTAAGCCGCCTGGGCTATTAATATAAAAATAAATTTCTTTTTTTGGGTCTTCAGACTCAAGAAATAAAAGTTGGGCAGTGACTAAAGATGCGACATTATCATTTACTGGACCAACTAAAAAAACTATTCTTTCTTTTAATAATCTAGAATAGATATCGTAAGCTCTCTCTCCCTTGCTTGTTTGTTCTACAACCATTGGAATAAGATTATTCATTTGTTCTTCGATTCGACTCATGGTGGAATTTATATAGCGAATGCTTACTTTTTGCTAACTTTTTTTATTTTTTTCTTAATATTAACGGAAGAATTGCTAGCCTTACTTTCTTTGCTGCCTTTAATTTGGTTTTTATCATCATAACTATCTTCGTGCTTGTCTTCATGTTGTGCTGACAGATCTTTTGATGACTTATTAAAGTCTGAAATTATTTTTTCCGCTTCATCAGTTGATATTTCTTTCTTTTTTAAATTTATTTTAGATTTAAATAAACTTAAAATTTTTTCTTCATACAGAGCACCTTTTAAATTTTGAGTGGCCGATGGATTTTTTTGATAATATTCTAGAACCATTTTTTCTTGCCCTGGCATTCCCTTGATTTGTTTTTGAACTTCTCCTTGCACCTCTTCGTCTGACACTTTTAAATTATTTTTTTCTCCGTATTCATTTAATATTAGACCTAATTTAATTCGAGATTCAGCAATTTTTAGATTTTTAATTTTATTTTTATCTATTTCATCTTTCTTAAGCTGGTGTGTCATTGAATGAATTTCTTGCTGAACAAGATTTTTTGGTAATTCAATTTTGTGAAATTGTTCTATTTGGTCTAAGATTTCTTTTTTTGTAATTGAATCTAGTGCTTGCTTATATTGTGTGGAAACTTGATTTTCTATTAATGATTTAAGATCTGTTAGATCTTTTGCTCCCATATTTTTTGCAAAAGTATCATCTATTTTAGTTTCGCTAGCCTTTTGAATATTTATAATTTTACATTCAAATTTAGATTTTTTATTTGCTAATTCTTTATTTGGATAATTTTCTGGCAAATTAACCTCTATAGTTTTATTTTCCTCTTTTTTTACTCCAATCAATTTTTCATCAAAACCTTTGAGAAAAAGATCTTTACCTATTTCAAGTCTTGTATTCTTTCCTTCACTTCCTTCAAATTTATCACCATTTACAGATGCGCTATAATCAAAAATTACTAAATCACCTTTTTCTGATTTTCCGTCTTTATCAGAAAAAGTTTTATTATTTTTAGCTATCTCATTTATTTTTTCATCTACCAACTTAGCGTCAACCTTCAATAAATAATTGTGCGCTGTATATTTTTCAAAACTAGTAAGATTAACCTCAGGCAATGAGTCTACTTCTATTGTATAATTAAGATCCTTTCCTTCTCCAAATGTCTTTAGATCTATTTTAGGTTGACCTGCTGCTTTTATCTTTTTTTCTTTTAAGGCTTTATTTGAACTCTCTTGCAAAATTTTATCAATCACCTCTCCATATATAGCTTTACCAAATTGGCTTTTGATTACTGCCGGAGGAACTTTACCTGGCCTGAATCCTTTAAGACTGACCTCTGATTGAAGCTCAGATAGTTTTTCATCTAATTTGTTTTGAATTGTTTTTTTATCAACAATTATCGATAGAGTTGTAGTTAAACCTTTTTTATTTTGTACTTCTATTTTCATATAAATTTCTTGGTGGGCAAGAAGAGACTCGAACTCTTAAACCTTGCGGTACTAGTTCCTAAGACTAACCAATGTCTTAGAAGTTAAGCCTACTCCCAACTTCCCTTTCACTGTTTTCAACATTACATCTTCAATGCAACATCTTGTGCAACAATTTTGTGTTCTAGTAGTGTTGCTTTCACTAGTTTTTTGTGTGGCTAACAAAAATTCAACTTTTACTTCTTGCGAGACCGGTTCCTAAGACTACTGCTTACCGTTTTATCCTGTAAAACCAAACTTTCCTTTTTTTTAATCGTAGACATTAAAGTAGATGTTTTGCCAGGAATTAAAATTTTATTTTTTAAACATATTTCCTAAAATATTTTAAGAGTTTATTTACCAGTTTATAATTCAAGTTATAAAAACTAGTTAATTAGTTTTTTTTTGAATAAATAGCTGATTTCTAACTCTATTAAAAGCGTCTTGATAAATTGTTGCATCTAAAATTGCAATTTCGTTTTCTTGTTTCATTCCGTATCCAAAAGATACACGCTTACTTTCGACAAAGTTAAATCTAATCTTTACTATATTGTTATTCAATTCCCTTACTGTCCCAGTTGCCTTGGTGTCTACCATTTTTCTTCCACCCCAAGTATAATTTCCTTTTGTAGGGCTTTTTGCTGTAATTAAACCCGTTTCAAAATCTGATGTTTCAATAATAAAACCTAAATCCTGAAATACTGCAATGATAGAATTTAAAGCATTACTCTTAGTAGCATCAAAATCTTTAGACTGTAGTGCCATTAACTCTGCTGGAGTTTGTTGTATTGCCTGTTTGCTGATTGGGCAAGCAGTTAGCAAAATTAATAACGGAAGAACAAAAAATATTTTATTTTTATAATTAAAATGATGAAGCATTATAATCTACTTTGGTTACTTTTTGATTTTCAAATTTAATAATTACGGTTAGTGTTTTCTGATTCTGAGAGCTTGCTCCACTTCCATAAGTTCCTAAACCACCTACCCCAGTAGTTCCTCCTATTCTTCCACCAAGACCAAATAAAGATGAATTTGAGGCTGAAGCTGTAGTACTGATTTTATCGTAAATCCATACCTCTGAATTGTCCCCGTCTTTAGTAACAACATTAGGTGAACCCATAACTCTTGCTACCTCAGCACCGGACATTCCTTCTTTGATGTTTTTTTGCACGTTGCCTAAGGTAAGTTTATTATTTTTATCTTCAAGTTGAGCTCTATGGTGTTGAGCTGTGCAATTTGTAATTAATAAAGCTGCAGTCAAAATTAGCAACGTTTTTTTCATAATTTATAATTACAGTCTTATACTGTTAAAATCAAACTTTAAAAAAAACTAAAATAAACGATTTAAAGTTGCATAAAATATGGTTGCAAAGCGCTTATTTATTTTTGTCTACAACTTTGCTACACATGTGCAATTGGTAAAATCACTTAAAATTCTTTGGTGGGCAAGAAGAGACTCGAACTCTTAAACCTTGCGGTACTAGTTCCTAAGACTAGCGCGTATACCAATTCCGCCACTTGCCCACTTTAAGCAAACCATTCTAAATATTTGTTTTTGTTCTCTATCAAATATTTAGGCAATTTGTTATCATTAATTTTACTTAAATAAATTCTATTGTTCTTATTCCATTTTTTATTCAAATCAATTTTATCAGCATTGTGATCATAAGGTATATACTGATTTTTAATCATATCCTTTATATCTTCTGAATTAATACCCGTTAAGTCGAACTCATCGTGGTGCTCATCGTTTTTATGCTTAACATATATATCATTTGGGCTTTTAAGTTCGGTAAAATGCCACCCTCCGTTATCTACAACACTTAAATTTATAAATTTATCTTTTTTTAATACTGTATCTATTCTCCACCAAGCATATTTTTTGGTCTTAATATTTCTTAATTCTGTAATGGATTTTAAATCTTTATATTTACATGCTTTTGAGCCAAACCAATCATGCGAGTCTAAAAGTAAATTGAATTTATAATGAAAAACTTTCTGTTTAAATAAAATTATTTTCTTTTTAGATTCTTTTAATTGGATTTTAGATAAATTGGGTATCTCATCACTATCACTATAGATTATCCAATCATTAGAATTACTTTCGTCAAGATGTGAAATTGCAAGATTTCTTTGTTTTTCAATTCTTTTTGCAGCATTTGACCTAAATAAAGAATTATTTAATTCATTAATTTCACTTGTCTCAAATAAATTTTCGGGCTGTTCGTCCACAATCACGTGCGTTATTTTATTTGAGTAATTTGGATAGTTATTTTTATTAAAATTAATTTTTTTCTTTTGACCACTGTGCGTAAAAGTTGCTTCACAAACTATAAACTCATCTACATATTCGTTTAATATGTTCAGTCTTAGATCAAATAATAGCGGTTCATCAAAATAAGTTATGCAATCAAATATTTTCATTTTTTTTTTAAATTATATAAAGAATAATAAGAAAGCGTATAAAATAATATTAATGAAAAAAAATAATATTTAGAAAAAAACCAATTTTCTCTAAAATAAATTAGTGGAATTATTAAAATAAAATAAAAAAGATTAATTATAAAACTTGTCAGATAATTTGCGTTAAGTTTTTTTTTTGAGTTACTTAGAAATTGATAGAGCAACATGTGTAGATGAGAGTTGTCGGGTTTTAAGGGCGATTTTTTTTTTAATAATTTTCTGATAAATGAAAAAAAAACCTCAAAAAAAAGATAAAATAAGACCGAAGAATAAAAAAAAGGTGAAAATTCCAAGTTTAATTCATAAGTTTTTATAGCATTAAACGCAATTAAAAAACCAAGCAAATAAGATCCACTATCTCCTAAAAATATTTTAGCTCTTGGAAAATTAAATAATAAAAATGATAAGACAATTATAATTTGGGCAAATAAAATAATTGAAATATTTTCATTCTGATTGGATAAATTTATAAGAAGAAATATAGAATTTATAATTAGAAATTGAATAGATAAAAGACCATTAAAACCATCTATTAAATTAGCTCCATTAATTACAAACAAAAAGCATAGTAATACAAAGCATGTTCGAAAGATGCTATTTTCTAACCATGCATTCAAAAAATCTAAACCGGACTCATTGATTTCAATTGAAAAAATGTTAACGCTAAAAACTAATAAAATTAACATCAAACCTAAGCGAATATTTGGATTAATTTTTACTTTTATATCATCTAAAAAACCTAAAAAAAATAATGATAATGAAATTATAAAATAATCTCTCAGAAAAATTTCAAATATTAAAAAGTAAAACAAAATAAACAAAGAAAGCAAAAATAAAATTGCAATACCCCCAATTCTAGCTATCGGCTCTGTATGAAATGCTTGGGGCTTTAAGAAGTCTTTATCTAATAGAGAACCTGAAAAAATATGTCTTGAATAATTTGTAATTAAAAAAACAAATAAAATGCTTATCAAAGAAAATATTATAAAAAAGTGTAAATTAAATTCTAACATTTATTTATTATATTTTTTTACTATATAGATGCTGGATATAATTATTATAAGAGAAGCAAAAACTTTCCAAGTTATTTGTTCATTTAAAACTAGCATACCAAATATAACTCCAAAAATAGGTATCAAGTAGGCTACTTGTGTCTGAAAAACTAAGCCATTTTTCATTAAAATTTTAAATCTTAACCACCAAGCAAACCCGGTTGCTATAGTTCCTAAATATATAAGTGAAAGCATTGAGTCTAATGTTGGACTTGAATTAAACGGCTCTTCAAAAATAAAAGCTGCTGGAAATAAAAAGATTAATGCCCAAATCATTGTTGATGTAGTCACATCTAAATTTCCTGCTTTTTTCATTTTTTTTAAAATAATAATTCCAGCTATAGAGTAAAAAGTTGACCCAATTAATATTGTTAATGCAAAAAAATAATTATCCGCATTTAAAACTAATTTATCAAAAAATAATAATAGAACACCAAAAAAACCAAGAATAATTCCTATTGATTTAAAAAAAGTAATTTTTTCATCTTTAGTGAAAATGTGTGCTAAAATTGAACCTGTTAATGGGGTGGTGCTCATCAATATTGCCGCCAAATAACTGTCTACTTTATTAGTTCCCAAAGCAATTAAAAAAAAAGGAATTGCAATATTACATGCCCCTACTAATGCATAAATTTTCCACTTTTTTGAAAAAGCATAAATTTTTATTTTATAAAAAATAGATATTAATAATAGAAATATTGTAGCAAAAATTACTCTAATTAAAGCTAATGTAAAAGGTTCAAAGGAATATGTTGCAATTTTTATATTAAAAAAAGATGACCCCCATATAGCGCCAAGCAATATTAAAAGTAGTATATCGTTAGTTTTTGCTTCTTTCATTTCAATTATAGATTGTAATATGTTTAAAACGCATAACTGTTAATGAGTATAAGTATATTATTGAATTTGCTATATCTGATATGTTTAATACAATTTTTTAAAAAATTACAAAGGAATTATTAATGAGTGAAAAAAACATTTTAAAGTTAATGAAGGATAAAGAAATAGAATTCGTAGACTTTAGATTTACTGATCCTAGGGGAAAGTTACAACATTTAACTATGGACGCGACTATTGTTGATGAAGAAATGTTAGAAAAAGGAGTTTTCTTTGATGGCTCTTCAATAGTAGGTTGGAAAGCAATAAATGAGTCAGACATGATTCTAAAACCTGATTTAGCTAGAGCTATAATTGATCCCTTTAATTCTCATAATACATTAAATATTTTTTGTGACATCTTAGATGCAGTTAAAAATGAACCTTACGAAAGAGATCCTAGAGGAACAGCAAAAAAAGCTGAAGCATATTTAAAAAAATTAGGTATAGGTGATAAAGCTTACTTTGGTCCTGAACCAGAATTTTTTACATTTGAAGATGTAAGATTTGAAAATAAAATGAATACAAGCAATTTTTTTATTGACAGTTCTGAAGGTCCTTACAATTCAGGGAAAAAATATGAAAATGGAAACATGGGGCATAGGCCAGGTGTTAAGGGAGGTTATTTTCCTGTTCCTCCAGTAGATAGTGCTCAGGACATGCGAGCTGAAATGTTAAAGGCTTTAAAAGATATGGGTGTGAAAGTGGAAAAGCATCACCATGAAGTAGCTCCTAGTCAACACGAATTAGGAATGTACTTCGGAACACTAACAGATATGGCTGATAATGTTCAACTTTATAAGTATGCTGTACAAATGGTTTCTCATTCCTTTGGTAAAACTTCAACGTTTATGCCTAAACCAATTAAAGGTGATAATGGTTCTGGTATGCATGTGCACCAATCAATTTGGAAAGGTAACACTCCAATGTTTATGGGAGACAAATATGCAGGCTTATCTCAACAAGCACTTTACTACATAGGTGGAATTCTTAAACATGCAAAAGCAATTAATGCATTTACTAACTCAACAACAAATAGCTACAAAAGATTAATACCAGGTTTTGAAGCACCAGTAATGCTTGCGTACTCAGCTAGAAATAGATCTGCGTCTTGTAGGATACCAGTTATTATGAATAAGAAAGCTGCTAGATGCGAAATTAGATTCCCAGATGCTGCAGGAAATCCATATTTAGGTTTTGCTGCCATGCTGATGGCGGGTCTGGATGGAATAAAAAATAAAATTGACCCAGGTAAGTCTATGGATAAAGATTTATATCATTTATCTGAAAGTGAATTGAAAAAGATACCACAAGTTTGTGGTTCGCTAAGAGAGGCAATGGAGAATCTTGATAAAGACAGAGACTTCCTAACCCAAGACGGCGTTTTTACTGACGATCAAATTGATGGGTATATTTCATTAAAGTTTGATGAAATTTATAAATTAGAGCATACTCCACATCCAGTTGAATTTGAAATGTATTACAGTCAGTAAAAAAATTAATTTTATCTTTTTAAAATAAACCAATAAAATTTAAGCTTTAAATGATTCTCCACATCCGCATCGTTCTGTTTCATTGGGATTTTTAAAAACGAATTGAGAAGAAAATTTTTCTTTTTTATAGTCCATCTCTGTACCTAAAAGATACATAACAGCGTTTGGATCTATTAAAACTTTAACACCTTTATCTTCAATTACTTCCTCGTTTGGCTTTACATTTTTTGCGTATTCCATGATATAAGACATTCCTGCGCAGCCTCCAGATTTGACGCCGACCCTAACACCTATGGTAGTATTGTCTGCGCTAGACATGATTTCTTTTATTCTGTTTGCTGCACTATCACTTAATTTAATAATTTGTGTCATAAATTTAATTCTAATTTAGCGGCTTCAGACATTTTGTCTTTATCCCAAGGTGGATCCCAAACTAATTTAAGATCTACATCTGTAACACCTTCAACTTTCATTATATTCTCTTTAACGTTGTTTGGCAAACTCTCTGCAACTGGACAATTTGGACTTGTGAGTGTCATCTCTACATTTACTTTGTTTTCACCATTAATTTCTACTTTATAAATTAAACCTAGCTCATATATATTCACCGGTATTTCAGGATCGTAGATTTTCTTAATTTCTGTAATAACTTTTTCTTTTAATTCACTCATAATTTTTGAACATTCTTGTCTACTGCTGATATAAACGTGTGCCATACCATTGTGGCACATTTAACTCTCATCGGAAACTCCTGAACTCCGGACAAAGAAGTGATTGTGGTAATTTGATCTTCTGTAAGACTGTTCAGAGTAATTTTTGTTTTGTTTTTGACCATATTTAAAAAATCTTCCGTAACTTTTTTGGTAAAAGATAAATCTTTTCCTTTTAACGTTTCAGTCAATATAGAAGCTGAAGCTAAAGAAATTGCACAGCCCTCTCCTTCAAAACTTAAGTCTAATACTTTTTTTTCTTTATCTAATTTTAAGTAAACGTGCACTTTATCGCCGCATAAAGGGTTGTGAGCTTTTGCATCATGACTGTAATCTGGGCATATTCCTTTGTTTCTTGGATTTTTACCATGGTCTAATATAATTTCTTGATATAATTCTTTAAGTTCCATTTAAGTTTGAAATACTTTTTTACAATTGTCGATAGCTTTACATAAAATATCTATATCTTCTTTAGTATTATAAACACCAATGGAAGCTCTGGCTGTAGCAGCAATTCCTAGTTTGTCATGTAATATTTGACAACAGTGATGTCCTGCTCGTATAGCAACTCCATCATCGTCCAAAATTGTTGCAATATCATGTGGATGAATTCCTTTGATAGTAAAACATAAAACGGAACCCCTGTTCCTAGGACTGCCAATTATGCTTACTGAATTATTTTTCTTTAATTTTTCATAAGCATATTCTAAAATTTCATTTTCGTGGGCTGCTATATTTTTTATTCCTAGTTTTTTAATAAAATTTATCGATTCTGCAAAAGCAACTACTTCCGCTGTTTGCAAGGTTCCAGCTTCAAATTTGGTTGGTGCGTCAGCAAATGTTATATTGTCTTTCATTACTTCATCTATCATTCCTCCGCCACCTTGATATGGAGGTAAATCATCTAACCATTTTTTTTTTGCATAAAGCACCCCTAAGCCGTTAGGTCCATACATTTTATGACATGAAATTACATAAAAATCGCAACCAAGATCTTGCATATCAATTTGCATATGAGGCGCTCCCTGGGTACCATCAACTAAAACTGGAATATTTTTTTCTTTAGCTAATTCAACAATTTTTTTTATTGGCATTACAACACCTGTCACATTTGAAATGTGTGTAATAGCGATAATCCTTGTTTTATTTGATATAAGTTTTTTTATTTCATCAATTTCCACTTCACCATTATTATTTACTGGTGCAAACTTAATTACCGCTCCTTTTTTTTTTCGAAGGAAGTGCCAAGGTACATAGTTAGAGTGATGCTCTAATTCTGTAATCAATATTTCATCACCATCTTTGATGTATTTATCCCCAAAAGATGAGGCAATTAAATTTATTGATTCTGTTGCTCCTTTTGTAAATATTACTTCCTCTCTGTGCTGTGCGTTTAAATATTTTTTTAGAATATCTCTTGTTGCTTCAAATCTGTTAGTTGCTTTGACTGCCAAAGTATGGACGCTTCTACCAACGTTGGAGAATTCTGTTTCATAAAAATTGGACAATCTATCAATTACCACTTTAGGTTTTTGAGATGAATTAGCGCTATCTAAATAGACTAAAGGTTTGCCATTAATCTTTTGTTTAAAGATTGGAAATTCAGATTTGATGTTTTTAATGTCCATTAATTTGCCTCTCTAATATTTTTTCTAAAAAAATTTTTACCTCGCTGATATTAATATTTTCTAATACCTCATTAAGGAAACCATTAATTAGAAGTTTCACTGCTTTTTTTTTGGGTATACCTCTTGTCATCAAATAATGTACCGCGTCAGAATCTATACTTCCAGATGTGGAACCGTGAGAACATTTTACATCATCTGCGTATATTTCTAACTCCGGTTTTGCATCAAATTCAGCATCATCATTTAAAATTAAAGCTTTACTTAATTGATATGCATCTGTTTTTTGAGCTACTTTTTCTACAAATATTTTTCCTTGATAAACACCTCTACTTTTATCATTTAATACATTCTTAATTTTTTGATAACTTTGACAATTAGGTGAATTGTGGTTTATGCGTGTTTTAATTTCTTGATGTTGATCATCAAGTAAGTTTAAAGCTGAGTAAATGCTACAGCTACTGTCATTTTTATTTAAGTTTATTTCAATTTCAATTTTGTTCAGCTTTAAGCCTGAACTTAAAATATAGTTTTCATAATTAGACCCACTTTCTAAAGAACCTTTTATATACTTGTAAAAATGACCATTGCTTTTAGATTCTTGAACTAAAATATTTTTCAAAGCAGCGTTCTCACCTAAAGATACTGTATCGACTGTATTTTTAATAAAACTACTTTGCTCATGACCATCGTTGTAGTCAATCAATGTCAACTCTGATCCTTCATTTAACTTTATGGAATTTTTATTATTTAATATTTTATTATCTAAATCTTTTGAAAAATAGTTGTAAATAATTAAAGGTTTTTTTAACTTATAGTTTTTAATAATCTCAAGCGAAAATCCTCCTGATGACAGAGCATTATTAAGTAATGTTAATGTATTGGTTGTATCATAATTTGTTGGCTTTTTTTGATCAAAATCTTTAATCAAAATTTTATTTACTTCTTCGTAAGCAAAACTTGATGAAATTATTTTACCGTTATTTAAAAATATATAGTTGTGTTCAAAGTTTTTAATGGTTTCAAGTTCTTTAGTAGACTCAAAATTAACTTCATTACTAATACTTTTAAAATTTTTGCTTAAAATTAGATTCAAATCTGTAAATTTCCAATCTTCAACTTGTTTAGATGGAAAGCCAGATTTATAAAATAAATCAAGATTTTTTTGTCGAGAATTTTTTTCCTCTACAGAAAGGTTTTTTATTTGCCTGATATTAAAATCGTAACTTTGCTTCATTTAGATTAGGTTCTCGTAACCTGTTTTTTCTAATTGTTTACCTAAATCAGCATTTCCTGTTTTGACAATTTTACCGGCAGACAAAACATGTATGAAGTCAGGCTTAATATAATCTAGTAGTCTTTGATAGTGAGTAATTATTAAAAAGGCATTTTCTTTATTTTTATAAGAGTTAACTCCGTCAGCTACTATTCTTAAAGCGTCTATATCTAAACCAGAATCTGTTTCATCTAAAATTGATAATTTTGGTTCTAATAACTTCATTTGTAAAATTTCATTTTTTTTCTTTTCTCCACCTGAAAATCCTACGTTTAGCTGGCGTGATAAAAATTTTTCATCTATATTAAGTTCTTTAGCTTTTTCTTTGATTAATTTTAAGAAAGTTAAAGTATCTAATTCTTTTTCACCTCTTGCTTTTCTTACCGAGTTCAAAGATGTTTTTAAAAAATTATTAGTATTTACTCCCGGAATTTCTAAAGGATATTGGAATGCTAAAAAAATTCCTCTTTGAGCTCGCTCTTCTATTTTAAGGTCATTTAAATTACTACCGTCAAAATAAATTTCACCTTCGATCTCGTAGCCATTTTTGCCTGACAGTACATTAGCTAATGTGCTCTTCCCTGAACCATTAGGCCCCATGATTGCATGAATTTCACCTGGCTTAATATCTAAATCTAGGCCTTTTAAAATGGATTTTTCATTAATACTGGCTTTTAAATCTTTAATTTTTAACATTACCCAACGCTTCCCTCTAAGCTGATAGCTACTAACTTTTGCGCTTCAACAGCAAACTCCATTGGTAATTGTTGCAATACTTCTTTGCAAAATCCATTTACAATTAAACTGATTGCCTCTTCTTGATCAAGACCCCTTTGATTACAATAATAAAGCTGTTCTTCATTTATTTTAGTTGTGGTTGCCTCATGTTCTATAGTTGATGTTGAATTTTTATTCTTTATGTAAGGGACTGTGTGTGCCCCACATTTATTGCCCATTAATAATGAGTCACATTGAGTATAGTTTCTTGAGTTGGTTGCTTTTTTATTAATATCAACTAGTCCTCTGTATGTATTATCTGCGTTTCCAGCTGATATACCTTTAGAAATTATTTTACTCTTTGTATTTTTGCCTAAATGAATCATTTTAGTACCTGTGTCTGCTTTTTGATAATTATTTGTTATAGCTATAGAATAAAATTCTCCTACTGAATTATCACCTTGCAAAATACAGCTTGGGTATTTCCATGTTATTGCCGAACCTGTTTCAACTTGAGTCCAGGAAATTTTTGAATTTTTCCCTCTACAAGCTCCTCTTTTAGTCACGAAATTATATATTCCTCCAACACCATTTTTATCTCCAGGGTACCAGTTTTGAACTGTTGAATATTTTATTTCTGCATCATCTAATGCAATTAATTCAACGTTGGCTGCATGAAGTTGATTCTCATCTCTCATGGGAGCTGTACATCCTTCTAAGTAACTTACATAGCTTCCCTTGTCTGCAATGATTAATGTTCTCTCAAATTGTCCGGTTTCAGACGCATTTATTCTAAAGTAAGTAGATAATTCCATTGGGCATCTAGTGTTTGGAGGTATGTAAACAAAAGAACCATCGGTAAAAACTGCAGAATTTAAAGTTGCAAAGTAATGATCGCTTAAAGGGATAACTGAGCCTAAATATTTTTTTACTAAATCTGGATGTTTTTGGATTGCCTCAGAAATAGAACAAAAAATTATACCTTTTTTAGTTAACTCTTCTTTAAATGTTGTAGCAACAGAAACTGAGTCAAATACTGCATCGACCGCTATACCATTTAACCTTTGCTGCTCGACTAGAGGTATGCCAAGTTTTTTATAAGTTTCTAAAATTTTAGGATCAATTTCATCTAAACTTGTAGGTTTTTCAGACGAACTCTTAGGTGCTGAATAATAATATAAATCTTGATAATTAATTTTAGGATATTTTGGTTTTTGCCAATCTGGTTCTTTTAAACTTTGCAATCTGCTAAATGCTTTTAATCTCCAATCTAACATCCATTTAGGTTCTTTTTTTATATTTGAAATAAATTTTATAGAGTCTTCGTTGAGTCCTTTAGGAGCTCTAATACTTTCAATGTCAGTTGTGAAACCGTACTTGTACTCTTGATTGATGTTCAAATCTTGATTTTTCATTACCCTTATTTTTCCTTTTTTGTTAATTTTAAAAAGTATTCTCTTGTTTTGAAACTAAATCATTAAGATTTTTGTTTTCAAAGAAACTGTTAATATGTTTCTCTAAGTCATCCCAAAGATTATGGGTTATGCATTTTACTGATCTTCCGCCACATCCTTTTTTTGAATCTTTTTTACAACTAAGTGTCTTAACTTCCTCGTTGACAGCAAAAATAATACTAGAAAGTTTTATATCTTTAGCTTTTTTTTCCAGTATATACCCACCATGTGGGCCTCTTACACTTTTAACTAAATGATTATTTTTTAATTTTAAAAACAACTGCTCCAAGTAAGAAAGTGATATATTCTGCCTTATAGAAATCTCATTTAAACTCACCGGCTTTAAATTTTCATTTGTAGCTAGATCAGCCATAGCCATAACTGCGTAACGTCCTTTAGTAGTTAATTTCATTAAATTCCCCTAATATTAGAGGTAATTACCCTATTCCCACTAAAATAGTCAAGTATATAAAAAAATAAATTGTCGCGATTAAAACATGCTATACATCTATTTTTTTCTTGAAAATAATTATCATTACTAACAAATGAAACCTAAAAGTACCGAAATATTTATACCAGGGCCAGCAGGAAGACTTGAAGCAAAGTATTACAAACATCCAAAATTTGGTTCACCTGTAGCAATAGTTTTACAACCACATCCACAGTATGGAGGCTCAATGAACAATAAAATTGTTCAAACAACTTACAATATTTTTTTGGAAAATGGTTTTTCTGTAATTAGAATTAATTTTAGAGGTGTTGGTAAAAGTGATGGTGTATTTGATAATGGACAAGGAGAATTATCGGATGCTGCTGCAGCATTAGATTGGATAGAAAGAGAGAATCTAGATTATAGTCAATGCTGGGTCTCAGGGTTTTCATTTGGTGCATTAATTTGTATGCAGTTGATTATGCGAAGGCCTGAAGTAAACAATTTTATTGCCATATCTCCCCAACCAAATGTATACGATTTTTCATTTTTAGCCCCGTGCCCAACATCTGGGCAGGTCTTATATAGTGACGGTGATGAATTAGTAACCAAAGAAAGTATGGATGAATTAGACAAAAGAATAAAAAGCCAAAAAGGTATAGAGGTTTTGTTCACAAAAATTAAAAATGCAAATCATTTTTTCAAAAATAAAGAGAATGAACTAGCTCAAGAAATAGAAAAGTACGTTAAAGAAAAAACAGCTCTTATTTAAATTCAATAAATTCTCCTCCAGTAAGAGGTTTTGTGACTCCGGTCGTCTCAGGAAATGAGATAGGTTTTTTTAATAAAGATCTAATTGCTAAATAAGCAAAAGCTTGGGACTCGATAAAATCACCATTTATTTGATGCTTGTCAATATTGGTTGTTAAAATATTACTTAAGCTTTCAATGCGTTTAGAAATATACTTATTTTTTCTTCCTCCACCACATAAAATAATCTCATTTGGTTTAATTCTAAAAAAATCTAATGCATTAATTATCGTCAAAGATGTTAGGTCGGATAAAGTTGCTACTGCATCTTCTAATTGTAAACTTCTTACTGGGCTCAGACTAAAGTCATTTACGTCTAAAGATTTTGGAGGTAAAGTTTCATAGTATGGATCACTTAAATAGCTTTCTAGAATATTTTTATCAACGCTACCAGTAAAGGCAATTGCTCCATCTTTGTCATACTGAATTTTATTTTTAGATTTTAGTTGTAATATTTTATCTATTAAAAAATTTCCAGGCCCTGTATCTAAACTAATTATTTTTTCATCTTTACCAAGGTATGTTATATTCGATATTCCACCAATATTTACAAATAGGAGCGGCATTTTTAATTTAAATTTAGTTTGAATTAGTTTATGAAAAATTGGAACTAATGGTGCGCCCTGACCTCCATTATTGATATCATTTTCTCTAAAATTATTAACTACATTTAGCTTAGATAATTGTGCTAAAAGCTTTCCGTCACCAATTTGTATTGTTTTTCTATCTTTAAAATTGTGGAGAATTGTATGCCCGTGAAAACCAATTAAATTAATTTTTGATCTTTCTATTTCAAATTTTTTGAGGGCTAAATTAATAATTTTTGCGTGAAGAAGTGTTATTTCCCTCTCTAAAGTGTTTATTTCTAATTTGTATTTTTTTAAATCTACAGTTAAATTTATTTTTTCTTTTAAAGCTCTTATTTTAAGCTTAATTTTTTCATCATAAGGTAAAAATTGATTCCCTAAAAAATGAACTTCTTTTTCGCCGTCAGATTTAATTATTGATGCGTCTATACCATCGCTTGATGTTCCACTCATTAAACCTATTGAAGTGATTAAATCATTCATTAATTGTTATTTAATTTATAAGTATTATTGTGTAAAAGTAATTTAATCAAATTCTCTATGAAAAATAAATTTATAAATGAAATTACTACAAGAGGTTTCTTTCATCAGTGCACTGACATAGATAAATTAACTAGTTTAATCAGCGATAAATCGATTAAGGCCTACATTGGATTTGATTGCACGGCTCCAAGTTTACATGTTGGTAGTTTGCTTCAAATTATGTGTTTAAGATTACTTCAAAAATATGGTCATCGACCAGTTGTTTTACTTGGTGGTGGCACAACACTTATAGGAGATCCATCAGGCAAAGACTCTACTAGAAAAATTTTAGATGAAGAAGCTATCAATAATAATATCAATAAAATAAAGAAAATTTTTGAGAAATTACTAAACTTTAAAGATAAAAAAACTCTACCAATTTTTGTAAATAATGCTGAGTGGTTAAGTAAATTAAAATATATTGAATTTCTAAGAAATATCGGAAAGCACTTTACAATTAATAAGATGTTAAGTTTTGATAGTGTCAAGCTTCGTTTAGAAAGAGAACAATCACTAAGCTACATGGAGTTTAATTATATGATTCTACAAGCTTATGATTTTTATAAGTTAAATGAACAACACGACTGTATTTTGCAAATTGGTGGTTCAGACCAGTGGGGTAATATTATTAATGGCGTAGAGCTAATTAGAAAAATTAGTAAAAAAGATTCTTTTGGCCTTACAACTCCACTAATAACACTTTCCTCTGGGGCTAAGATGGGTAAAACTGAAAGTGGTGCAATATGGTTAGATGAAGAATTGCTTTCTGCTTATGACTACTGGCAGTTTTGGAGAAACACAAATGATGTAGATGTAAAGCGATTTTTAAAATACTTTACGGAAATAAATGAGTCAGATTTAGAAAAAATAATTAATAATGAAAAAGATATTAATAATCTAAAAATTTTATTAGCTAATGAAGCTACAAAAATTTTACATGGAGAAAAAAAATCAAAAGAATCTGAAAATACTGCGAAAGAAACGTTTACTGGTACTGGTGTCGGTCAAAATTTACCTGTTGTTTTGATAAAAGAGTCTCTTTTAAAAAATGGAATTAATGTAATTGACTTCATCAATAATGTAAAAATCTTAAATTCAAAAAGTGAGGTTAGGCGTGCAATTAATGAAAAGGGTATTAAAATTAATAATAAAATAATTTTAAATGAAAAGAAGATTGTTGATATGAATGATTTAGTTAATAATTATATTAAGGTTTCTTACGGTAAGAAAAAACACTATAAAATTAAACCTAATTAATTATTTTGTTCTTTCATCTTCTCTAGAGCTCTAGTGATAAATCGTGGAGTTAATGTTTTTACCGGATTAACTGTAGTTTTAATCTTCCCCGGTAACCCTTTCATTTTGAAACTAACTCCGAATACACCGTCCCCTACTTTACTACCAACTAGAATATTTCCCACAACAGGAATCTTTGAGATAAGGCTGTTTAAAGTTTTTGCAGGGACTAATGTGCCACCTAAACTTATTAGACCAGTTTTTTTCTCAATGTAACCATCCATAAGAACGGAAAGACTTGGTCCCAAAGCTAAAATTTCTTCAACCGTATTTACATTTTTGTCACTCTTCATATTAATTTCAAGAATGTCAAAACTCATTCCTTCACCAGATAGTAAATCTGCGATTCCTCCAAGGTCAGCTAAAGTTAATAGTTTGGCAAAGGCTGGCGCTTTAACAACTTTAAAATTTTCTATTGTCATTTTTGATGCTGAGCCGTCATTATCATAAACTAAATTATAAAGTAATTTACCTCCCTTGATTCCCTCAAAAAATTTATAATCAGCTAAAACTACGCTTGGTAAGTCAGAATAAATTTCTAATATTTTTTTGTTGTTTTCATCTTTCTTCAAGGAAAGATCTAAATATTCATTTTTTGAAAATTCACTTTTTGCTGAAAGTTTTTCAAATTCACCTTTTCTAATTTGACCTATTAAATTAAAGTTATTTAGAGATATTTTTGATTTATTAGTTAAACTTTTTAATTTTATTTCAATATCTTTTGTGTAGCTTTTTAATGGGTTAGCTTTACTACCATTTGTCAGCTGCTTAAGTAGATTGGTTGCGTCATATTTGTTTCCTATAATAGAAATTTTCTTCTTAAAGGAAAATTTAAAATCATTATTTTTCTGATTATTATTGTAGGTTACTACTTCAATTGCAGATACTGCCACTAATTTTTTTTTCTTATTTAATTTTAGATTATTGATGGAAATTAAATTTTTATCTTCAATAAATTTGATATATTTAAAAATAATTTCATTATTTATAAAATTTATTTCACTTTTAATGTTGCTTCCTTTTTTAAAATCACTTTTAAAGTTTATAAATTCTAAAATTATATTCTCAGCTAAATCAAAATCAACCAAATATTTAGAATTTTTTTTATTTAAATCATGAGAAATTTTAAATTTTTTATTCTCTATGCTTCCTAAATTATACAAGCCTTCAAGCATCAAAAAATTATTTTTTTGTTTGTTTAAATTGATTGATATATTAGCTTTAGAAATTAAAAATTTTTTGATTTGCTTCTCTACAAATTGACTTTTAAAGTTTTCTTTTAAATCTATTTGAGACTCTGAAATTTTACCGTTTGATTTATAGTCATAATCAACTAACTTAAAATTTTCATCAAGTTTAAATTTAAAACTGTGAAGTAGTGAGCCTTTTACGCTTAAATTATTCTTTTCTAAAAATATTATATTTGATGTAATAGCCAACTTGTTTATTTCCTTTCCGCTTAAGTCAAATTGGGAATCGAATTTTCCTTCGATATATTTTTGTTTGTCTGTTTTTAGACTTAGGGAGCCATTAGATATCAAAATATCATGGTATTTTGCTTTTAATGAATTTATTAATGTTAAATCTTGATCTGATATAAAATTAAAACTTACATCTTTAATTTCTAAATTTTTTAGTGCTTTAATATTTATTTTTTTTAGAGAGCCATTTATTTTATAGTCATTAATATTTAAATTATCACCTAGTTTTACATTAATAGTAATTTTTTCAACTTCTCCACCATTTATATTGTTAAGCAAATAAGTTTTAAAGTTTGAAGGCTTTATTCTAGTGGCTAGTTGCTGAATATCTTTAATATTAAAATTTTCAGCAGAAATTATTACTTGGTTTATCTCATTCTTTGATTTTAAAATTGATATTATTTTTGTGTAAAGATTTATTTCTTTAATCGGTATCTTGATATTTTGGTACAGAATATGAGGCTTTACTGTTGAGAGGTATATTTGAATTTTTTTAATATCAAATTTAATTTTTATTTTATCTAATGAAATTTGAACGTTAGGCTCTTTCTTTTTAATTTCATTTATTACTATATTATTAAATCTAGATGTCTCGATGCCAACTGTTGAAAGATATGCGGTAAATAAAATAATTAACAAAATTAGAATTAATAATGATGAATATATAATTTTTTGCATTATGATCTAAATAAATTTCCTTCAATAAATTGATCTAGATTTCCATTTAACACATCGTCTGGATTAGTGCTTTCGATCTTCGATCGTAAATCCTTTACAAGTTGATAAGGCTGTAAAACATAAGAACGTATTTGATGGCCCCAGCCTATATCTGTTTTTGTGCTTACATTTTTTTGTTCTTGTTCTTCCCTTTTTTGAAGTTCGTGTTCGTACAATCTTGCTTTTAACATTTTATAACATGTTTCTTTATTCTTGTGTTGTGACCTTTGATTCTGGCATTGGACAACGATCTTGGTCGGTAAATGAGTAATTCTAACAGCGCTGTCTGTAACATTAACGTGCTGACCTCCGGCTCCACTGGATCTATAAGTATCAATTCTTAAATCTTTTTCATCAATTTTAATATCAATCTCATCTTCAACAGAAGGGTAAACCCAAACACTAGCAAAACTTGTATGTCTTCTTGCACCACTATCAAACGGAGATATTCTGACCAATCTATGTACACCTGATTCATTTTTCATTAGTCCATAAAGGTATTCTCCACTAATTTTTATAGTTGAAGATTTAATTCCAGCTTCTTCTCCTTTATGTTCGCTAATAATTTCACAGGTAAATGATTTTTTATCAAACCATTTTAAATACATTCTTCTTAACATTTCAGCCCAGTCTTGGCTCTCTGTTCCTCCAGCACCTGCGTGAATTTCTAGATATATATCTAGTGAATCATTTTCCCCTGATAAAAAACAACTAATTTCATTTTTTTTTATTTTTTTTTCTATTTCTTTTATTTTTTCTAAGCAATCAGAAATCATTTCTTTATCAGACTCTTCTTTGGCTAAATTATATATATCTTTAAGGTTTTGAAGTTCTTTTGTAGAAATATCAAATAGCTCAAGAACAGTTTCAAGATGTTTTTTTTCTTTAACAATTTTTTTTACTTTATTGTTATCTTTCCAAAAATCTTCTTTTGCAATTTTAGAATTTAAGTTGTCTAATTTTGACTTAATATTATTAGTTTCAAAGATACCCCCTAATATTATTCAATGCCTTTTCAGCTATGGTTATTTGTTGATCTATTAATTCCATTAATAAAATTGTCTAAACCTAACTAAACTATCATAGTTTAAGTTTTTATTTAAATTATTATTTCTCATTTTTTCAATATCACTTAATTTGAAAGCTTCAATAATAGATTCTTTGTTACTAAAGTTTTCTTTTTTTCCACTATTATAGTTAATCGCTGCAAAAAATATTTCCTCCGGAGCAGTAAATGACTTAAATTCATCTCTATATAAAGCTTGCCTGATAAATTTTTTAAAAATAGGTAGTGCAGCTTTAGCTCCTGTTTCGTATTTACCAAGAGTCTTTGGGTTGTCGTACCCTATATATACTCCTACTACTAGATTCGATGTGGCTCCAATAAACCATGCATCATAATTATCGTTTGTTGTTCCTGTTTTTCCAGCAAGGGGAACATTTAAATCTCTAAGATTTTTCCCAGTTCCTCTTTTAACAGTTCCTTCAAGTATTGATAAAATTTGATATGCAGTTTCTTTGCTTATAACTTGCTTGTAATTGTCTCTTAAAAATGGAATTGAATCATCTGCTTTTGAAAATTTATCACATCCAACACACTCTCTTTTGTCTGAATTGTAAATAGTTTTACCTCTTCTGTCTTGAATTCTTTCAATAAGAATAGGGTTAATTTTTTTTCCTCCATTAACAAAAGTGGAATAAGCGTTGGTAATTTTTAGCAGAGTAGTTTCTGCCGAACCTAACGACACCGACAACAATTCCGGTATTTCGTTGTAAATATCCAAGTCATTAGATAATTTTAATATTTTATTTAAACCTAATTCTTGTGCTATTCTTACTGTCATCAAGTTCCTGGAATATTCAACTCCTTTTCTCAATGTGGTTGGGCCATAAAATTCTTTTCCATAATTCTCTGGTTTCCAATTTTTTAAACCCACACCTTGTTTGGCTGTAAAAGGTGCATCTAAAATTATAGAGTTTGGAGAAAAATTATTTTCTAACGCTGCCGCATAAACAAAAGGCTTAAAAGCTGAACCAGGTTGTCTTTTTGCCTGGGTCGCTCGATTAAATTCACTAGACTCAAAACTAAATCCTCCAGCTAATGCTTTAACTTTTCCACTAAATGGATCAATTGCTACTATAGCTCCATTAACTCTAGGATATTGTTTCAATTCCCAATTTCCACTAAGATTTTTGTGCACATAAATAATGTCACTGACTTTAAATGAATCATAAATATTTTTTTTTACTGCCCATTTTAAATTATTAATAGAAATTTTTTCTTGTTTTTTTTCATTTAAAATTCGAAAAATTATTTCGGAATCTTTGACGTTTAAAATTTCAGCAAAGTTCCAGTTTAAACTGGCATCTATTTTTTTTTGTTTTAAAATCTCTTGCCAATTGTTTTGAGTTTTTGTATTTAAAATTGGTCCTCTCCAACCGTGTCGCCTGTCGTAAGACTCGATGCCTGATCTTAAAGCACTTAATGCATAAAGTTGATAATTAATATCTAGAGGTGATTTTATAGACAAGCCTTCAGCGTATAATTTATCAAATCCGTAATTATCTTTAATAACTCTTCTAATTTCTTCTGTGTAATAATTTGCTTCTTGAAGAAGCTTAATTTTTCTTTTTTTTAAAGAAATTTCTGCTGATTTAAATTTTTTTAATTCACTTTCATTGATAAAATTATTCTCATTTAGATTCTGTAGAACTAAGTTTCTCCTTAATTTTGCTTCTTCATAAAATCTAAATGGATTGTACTTGCTTGGAGCTTTTGGTAAAGCTGCTAGTAATGCGGCCTCTGAATAATCTAATTCTTTAACGGATTTGTCGAAATATTCTAAACTTGCTGCAGCAACGCCATAGGTTCCGCTACCTAAGTAGATTTGATTTAAATAAAGCTCTAAAATTCTTTCTTTACTATAAGCTTTTTCTATTCTGAATGCTAAGATGGCTTCTTTTATTTTCCTTTTTAAAGAAACTTCATTTGTCAATAGAAAATTTTTTGCGACTTGCTGAGTTATTGTTGAGGCGCCTTCTAATCTTTTGTCATTAATAATATTTTTAAAATTATTTATTACAGCTCTAATAATACCCTTTGGGTCTATACCAGGATGGTCAAAAAAATTTTTATCTTCTGCTGAAAGAAAAGCATTTATTACAGGCCTTGGGATAGCTTCGTAGGGAATGAATAGTCTTTTTTCTATTGCATATTCAGCGATAAGATCTCCATTGCTAGCATATACTCTGCTGGACACTGGCGGTTCGTATGTTTCCAATTTTTTATAATCAGGTAATCCTGAAGAAAAATACCAAAGAGCAGAAAACAACAAAAAAAGTATAAATAATCCTATAACTGTGATTGTTTTAATTGCTATATTAAAATGATTAAACATGTTTCTTGTTAGGTAAAACCTTAAATTTGGCTATCTTAAGGCGGACTTATACACTTCATTATTGATGATTAAAGCTAAAAAATTTTGTATAATAATTTAATGAAAAATTTAAAACAAAATTCACTAAATTTAATCACTAAAGGAATTCAATCAAAATGGAAAAAAATTTATACATTGATGCTTCGCATCCAGACGAAACTCGAATTGTTCTTAAGTCAGAAAATGGCATTGAAGAATATGAGTACGAAGATAAGAACAAGCTAAACTTTAAAAATAATATTTATTTAGGTACAGTAAGTAGGGTTGAGCCCTCACTCCAGGCCGCTTTTATAAATTTTGGAAGAATAAAGCATGGTTTTCTTGCTTTTAACGATATTCAATCAGATTACTATCAAATACCTACTGAGGATAAAGAAAAACTTCAAAAAGTTGAAGAAAAAATAAGAGAAGATTTAAAAAATGAAAACTTAAGTGAAATAAATAATGACATTAATTTAGATACTGAATCTATTAACGGTGAAGACAAAAATTTATTAGACAACAATATAAATACCGAAATAGAAAAGAATGGTAATTCAGAGACCGTAAATGAAAAACAAGACAATAATAGTGATTCTAATGAAGATAAAAAAAATACTAATGTAAGAGAAAAATTAAAAAATACCTACGGTGTTAAGAGATATAGAATTCAAGAAGTAATAAAACCAGGTCAAATTATATTAATTCAAGTGTTAAAAGAAGAAAGAGGAAATAAGGGTGCCGCATTAACTACTTTTATTTCTTTAGCAGGAAAGTATGTAGTCTTAATGCCTAACACCGCTAAAGGTGGTGGCATATCTAGAAAAATTTTTAATTCTGCAGATAGAACAAAAATAAAAAATATTTTAAATGAAATAGATATTCCTAAAACTATGGGGGTAATAGTTAGAACTGCAGGTGCTAGTAAAACTAAAAATGAAATTGAAAAAGACTTTCAAAATACTTTGCAAACCTGGGATCTGGTTCAAAATAAAGCTTTGGACTCAAATGCTCCTTCATTAATCTATGAAGAAGGTGATATTATAAAAAGAGCTCTAAGAGATATATACGACAATGATACATCGAATATTTATGTTGATGGTAATGAAGGATATCAAAAAGCTAAATTGTTTATAAAAGAATTAATTCCAAAAAGTGCAAAATTCTTAAAAAAGCACAAAGGTAAAATTCCTTTATTTCATGAAGCTGGTATTGAAAAAGAACTTAATAATATTTTTGATCCAGTGGTAAAATTAAAATCAGGAGGTTACTTAGTCATAAACCCAACTGAGGCTTTAGTAGCGATAGATATTAACTCCGGGCAATCAATTAAAGCTTCGAATATTGAAAAAACTGCGTTGAATACTAATTTAGAAGCTGCTGAAGAAATAGCAAAACAAATTAAAATTAGAGATTTATCCGGTTTAATCGTTGTAGATTTTATTGATATGATGAATTTTTTTAATAGAAGATTAGTAGAAAAAAAAATGAGGGAGTCTATTAGAAAAGATAGAGCAAGAATCCAGGTTGGTAAAATTAGTACATTTGGATTATTAGAAATGACAAGACAAAGATTAAGAGAAGGTTCAATAAAATGGGAAACGAATTTATCACTAGAGTCCTTTGCGTTAAAATTAGTTAAAAAATCAGAAATGCTATCTTTTACAGACAAAGTAAAAAGTGTAAATGTCCAGGTTCCTGAAAAAGTTAAAATCTATATTGAAAAAATACTTAAAAAAGAAATTGTTTACTTTGAAGAAAAGTTTAAAGTAAAAATTAATTTCCTCGCAGACCCTGAGCTAATTATTCCTGAATATTGTATCAATTTATTGGAAAAAAATAAAAAATTAATTAATAAAGTTGAGAATACTAATAAAATTGAAAGTCCAGAGAAAGAAATTCAAGTCGATATTAAGAAAACAAAAGGTTTAGATAAAAATAAAAAAACTAAAAAAATATTACCTGGAAAAACTAAAAAAAATATTGAGAAAAAAAGTAAAAAAAAATCTCCTAGAACGCTATGGGTGAGAAGAAAAAAAAAGGCAGCTTAAATTAAACCTTTTAAAGGACTGCTTGCGTCTGCATAAAATAGTTTCTGCATCCTGCCAGCAACAAAGGACTGCCTGCCAGAAACTACTGCATTTTTAAAAGCCTCAGCCATTAAAATTGGATTGTTTGCTTTAGCGATGGCGCTGTTAACTAGAACTCCGTCACAACCTAACTCCATTGCAATAGTAGCGTCTGAAGGCGTGCCAATTCCAGCGTCCACTATAATCGGTACTTTTGCATTTTTTAAAATAATTGATAAATTAATTTTATTTTGAATACCTTGGCCTGAACCTATTGGTGAAGCTAACGGCATAACAGCAGAAGCACCTAAATATTCTAACTCTTTTGCTAACAGAGGGTCATCCGAACAATAAACTAAAACTTTAAATCCCTCATTAACTAATACTTTGGTTGCTTTTAATGTTTCTATCATGTCTGGATATAAAGTTTTTTTATCTCCTAGGACTTCAAGCTTAACCATTTTCCATCCGCCCATCTCTCGAGCAAGCCTCAAGGTTCTAAGAGATTCTTCAGCATTATAGCATCCTGCAGTATTAGGGAGGAATTGTATTCTTTTAGGATTTAGATAGTCAGTTAACAAGGGTTTTTTTTTATCTAAAATATTTACTCTTCTCACAGCCACTGTAACCATACTTGCACCAGAAGCTTTCACTGCTTTAGCGGTTTCCTTAAAATTTTTATATTTACCTGTTCCAACTATTAGTCTTGAGTCTAGAATTTGATTATCTACTTTAAAAATATCTTTTTTCATGTTGGTTAACCGCCACCTATAAAATGTACAATTTCAATTTTGTCCTTATTTTTTAAGTAAATTAATTTATATTTGTTCCTATTAATTATCTGGCCATTCAATTCAACAGCAATTTTTTTGCTATCAATTTTATATTTTTTCAACAATGTAGTTATAGAACACTTGTTGTTTAATTCTAATCTACGCCCATTTAATTGTATTTTTGCCATAATTAAGATATTTAATATACCTACTTTTCAAAAAATGAAGCACAAAATTATTATTATTAATGGACCAAATCTTAATCTTTTAGGAGAAAGAGAGAAAGAAAAGTATGGAAACATCACATTAAAACAGATTGAAAAAAACTGTGAAACTTTTGCTAAAAAAAAAGATATTCAATTAACTTTTAAGCAGTCAAATATTGAAGGTAAAATTGTAGATTTTATTCAACATTCTAGAAAGAAATATGATGGTTTAATAATTAATGCCGCTGGTTATACCCATACATCTGTGGCAATTAGAGATGCTTTAATGATTTTGACTATACCTATTGTAGAATTACATATTACAAATATTTACAATAGAGAAGAATTCAGGCATAAATCTTTAATAAGTAAATCAGCTAGAAGCATTATTTGTGGGTTCGGTGCCAAAGGATATGTTATGGCTATAGAAGGACTTAAAGAAATTATCAAAAATGAAAATAGATAAAAAATTAATCAAAGAACTTGTAGATAATTTAGATGAATTTAATTTAACTGAATTAGAGTATCAAAACGGTGAAACTAAAATAAAAGTATCTAAAGCATTGAAAACTTCAGGATTAAATAAAATATCTGACACAGTTGTTTCTAACAATAAAGCCGTACTCAGTGAAACAGATGATGGAGTTAGAATAAAATCTCCTATTATCGGTACAGTCTACTTGGCTGCAGAACCGGGTGCAAAACAGTTTGTCAAAATAGGTGACAAAATTAAAAAGGGTCAAACAGTTATGATTGTTGAAGCTATGAAAACCATGAACCATATTCCATCTACTAATGATGGAGAGGTAAAAAGTATTTTAGTTAAAGATGGGCAGCCAGTAGAGTTCGGACAAACCTTAATCCTTTTAAAATAAATTTAATGTTTAAAAAAGTTTTAATAGCCAACAGAGGAGAAATAGCTGTTAGAGTGATTAGAGCTTGTAAAGAGTGGGGAATTAAAACTGTAGCTATTCATTCAGATGTTGACTCTGACTCTATGCATGTGAGACTAGCTGATGAAAGTGTTTGCGTAGGATCTCACCAACCTCAAAATAGTTACTTAAATATTTCCGCAATAATGTCTGCAGTTGATCTTACTGGAGCTGAAGCTATTCATCCTGGTTATGGATTTTTATCAGAAAATGCAAAATTTGCAGAAATAGTTACCAAGCATGGGATAAAATTTATTGGCCCAAGTGCTGAACTGATAAGAAAAATGGGAGACAAAATAGAAGCAAAAAAAATTGCTAAACAATATGGTCTTCCTATTATTGAAGGCTCTGAGGGAGGAGTTAAATCGTTTGAAGAAGCAAAAAAAATTTGTTCTCAAATTGGATACCCCGTCTTAATTAAAGCTGCTGGAGGTGGCGGTGGAAAAGGTATGAAAATTGTTGAAAAAGAGTCTGAATTAGAAAATCTATTTTTAACTGCAAAACAAGAAGCAAAAAAATATTTTGGAAATGATGAATTGTATATTGAAAAATATTTTAAATATCCAAGACACATAGAGGTACAAATTTTATCAGGGAAGAATAGAACAGTTCATTTGTATGAAAGAGATTGCTCGGTACAAAGAAGGCATCAAAAATTAATAGAAGAAACACCCAGCCCTGTTTTGACTGAAGAAGTAAGAAATAAATTATTAAAAAGTACGGTTAATATGGTCGAAAAGCTTGGATATGAAGGAGCTGGAACTGTCGAGTATATATATGAAGATGGTAAATTTTATTTTTTAGAAATGAACACAAGAGTTCAAGTTGAACATCCAGTAACTGAAGTTGTAACTGGTATTGACATAGTTAAAGAGCAGATATGGATTGCTTTTACTGGAGATACGGCTTTGAAACAAAGTGATATAACTACTCAAGGTCACGCTATTGAGTGTAGAATTAATGCTGAGAATCCGTCTAAAAATTTTCAACCGAGCCCAGGAACTATCACGGTTTGTCATCAACCGTCAGGATTTAGAACAAGGGTTGATGGTGCTGTATTCCAAGGATGTAAAGTAACACCTTACTATGACAGCTTAATAGCTAAAGTAATTTGTCAAGGTAGAAATAGAACAGAGGCTATTCAAAGGATGCAAAGATCTTTAGGCGAGTTTGTTTTAGAGGGAATTGAGACGACAGTTCCTTTACATAAAAAAATTATTTCACACGAGAAATTTGTTAGCTCTAATTTTGATACAAATTGGTTGGCTAAAGAAAAAATTATTTAAACATTCTCACAGCTAACAAGCCACAAGTCGTAAGCTGGGTGGTCTAGTGGATTTAAAGTAGTGCTAGAGGAAAAAGTCCAGCCATTAAACACAAATACTTTGTTGCTTAAATTGTCTGATAGATCTTTAACTTGAATATATGCGGCTTGTTCTTGTTCTGATTGAGACTCTACATTTCCACATTTTAAAGCTTTTATTTCAAGTAGACCAAATTTTTTTGTTTCACCTAAGAATAAATTAATATCGGATGTTTTGGCAGTTATTTTGTCTAGAGCAACTATGTTAACTCTAGTAGCACCATTTTCTGTTTCTTTAATCTTTTTTTCTTTTAAGACTAAATTTTTTTTATCTGAAATATCCTGCTGTTCAGAATCTTCACTTTCAAAGCTAGCTTCTAAATTTTCAAGATTTACCAATGGAACAGTAGTTATTTTTTCCTCAGCATACAGTGAAGTAAAAAAGGTAATAAAAAATACAAAGAAAAAACTAATTTTTCCAAATTTCATATTTTTTTTTTAATCTATTTGATTTTGATATTTGACTTGGCTTGTAGGCACTTGAAGAACCTGTCTGATTTTCTAAATGTTCTTTCTGCCAGAGGTATTTTTTGTCATGATTTTTAGGTATATCGTTAATTGTATGGTGGATCCACAGAAACCACTCTGATGTTATTTTTGTTGCCTCAATGTTATTTTTGTAAACAACCCATCTTTGATCATTTTTACTCATATAATATTTATTTCCCTCTTTGTCTTGCCCGACAAATTTTCCAAAAAATAAAGTTTTTAAAAATGTTCCAAAGGTTTGTTTGTGCCACCAAGTAAAAATTTGTTTTGGGTTAATCATAATAACATCCACACACTTTAAGAGTGTATATTAACTTCTAGACACTTACAATATTTGTTATATATCTTCAATTATTGATTCCTAAAATATTAAAATGAAAAAATTTATAGTTGAAACCTATTATACCTGCACATTTAAAACTGTTCATACACTTGATGAATTAAATGATGTTGAGTTGTCTAAAATTGACAGTAGAAAGGATGGAGAAGTTGAGGTTATTGATGTTAGGCTTAACAACAGAAAAACTAAAAAAATAGGTGATAAAAGCAAACCTGATGAAAAAAAAATTAACAAAGCCGATGATGTTTCGGAAATTATTGCAAATAAAATAGTAAACCCAAAAGATGCTAATATTAATAATGTAAATTTGAATAATAAAGTTAAAGGACAGGTGGAGAAAAGATTCAGAATGCCTGATAGAAGAAAAGGTTATATTCAAAAAGCTCAAATTGGTAATCACAAAGTTTATTTACATACAGGTGAGTATAATGATGGAAAAATTGGAGAAATTTTTATTGATACCAATAAGGAAGGTGAGCTTGTTAAAGCTATGATGAATAATTTTGCAATCGCTATATCATTAGGCTTACAATACGGCGTGCCTTTGGATGAATATGTCGATGCTTTTATTGACACTAAATTTGAACCTTCAGGTAATGTTGATGGTAACGATAGAATTTTAAGTGCTACATCTATACTTGATTACGTTTTTAGAGAACTTGCTATTTCATATTTGGGAAGAGAAGAATTAGCTCACACCCCTTCCATCGCTAGTTCTGCAGAAATTAGTGACGGTGATACTGATGATAAATTTTTAAAAATAGTAAAAAATATTACATCTAAAGGTTTTGTTAGAAGTAACTACGAAGAAAAACTTGTGGATCTAAGTGATATAAGAATTAATCTTAAAACTAAGAATTAATTTTTTTATCAACTTTGATATTTAATTCTTTTAATTGCTTTTCTTCCACTTCTGAAGGAGCATTCATCAAAAGATCCTGAGCATTTTGATTTAAAGGAAAAAGAGTAACCTCTCTAATATTTTTTTCTCCTGCCAATAACATTACAATTCTATCTATGCCCGGTGCTATGCCACCGTGAGGAGGAGCTCCGTAGCTTAAAGCATTTATCATTCCACTAAATTTTTCATCTACTTGTTTTTTTTCATAACCAGCTATTGAAAATAATTTATACATTAGTTCAGGTATATGGTTTCTGATTGCTCCTGAAGACAATTCAATACCGTTACAAACAATATCGTACTGATAAGCTTTAATTTCTAAAGGTTTATCATAATTTATTTTATTAATATCTCCTTGAGGCATAGAAAAAGGATTATGACTAAATTGAATTTTTTTACTTACTTCATCTAATTCAAACATTGGGTAGTCAACCACCCAACAAAATGCAAATTTATTTTCATCGATTAGATTTAGATCTTTTGCTATTTTTTCTCTCGCAAGGGAGGAAATTTTTTCAACATCGTTAATTTTACCACAAGCAAAGAATATGCTGTCACCCACTTCTGCACTGGTAATTTTCATTATTTCTTCTAATGCGTCTTGTTTAAAAAATTTTCCAACAGGCCCTTTAGCAGAAATTATTTTGTCTTCCTCTATAGTAAAGTAAGCAAGGCCAGAAGCTCCCTGCTCTTTAGCCCATTTATCAATATTATCAAAAAAACTTCTTGGTTTATCTTTTGTATTTTTAGTCACAATACATCTTACGTTAGATCCGGCTTTCACTAGTTTTTTGAAGATATCGAAAGTAACATCGTCTCTTGTAAAAATATTTGTTATATCATGAATTAATAAAGGGTTTCTTAAATCTGGTTTGTCTGATCCATATTTAAGCATTGCGTCTTTATAAGATATTCTTGGAAATTTTTTATGCATTAATTCTTTTGAAGAAAAGTTTGTGAATAAATTAATCATTAGTTTTTCTATAGCTTCAAATACATCCTCTTGTTCAACAAAAGACATTTCTACATCTAATTGATAAAATTCACCTGGACTGCGATCGGCTCGAGCATCCTCATCTCTAAAACATGGTGCGATTTGAAAATATTTATCAAATCCTGAGACCATAATTAATTGCTTAAATTGTTGAGGTGCTTGAGGTAATGCATAAAATTTTCCAGGATTTAATCTGCTAGGAACCAAAAAATCTCTAGCTCCTTCTGGACTCGAAGAAGTTAAAATCGGAGTTTGAAATTCTAAAAATCCAAGTTTAGACATTTCATTTCTTATAAATGAAATAACTTTTGATCTTAAAATAATGTTTTTATGCATTTGACTTCTTCTAAGATCTAGAAATCTATATTTTAGTCTAATGTCTTCAGGGTACTCTTGCTCACCAAATACTGGCATGGGAAGATCTTTGGCCTCTGATAAAATTTCAATGTCATCTATGTGAATTTCAATTTTTCCTGTTTTTAAATCTTTGTTTTCTGTTCCTGGTTCTCTTTTTTCAACTTTACCAGAAACTTTTATTACAGACTCAGATTTGAGATTTTCCAAAGTTTTAAAATATTTACTATTATGTTCAATAACGCATTGTGTAACGCCAAAATGGTCTCTTAAATCAATAAAAAGTAAATTTCCATGGTCTCTTTTCCTGTGGAGCCAACCAGATAAATAGACTTCTTTACCAGAATCGTTTTCTGTGAGTTCCAAGCAATTATGAGATCTGTATTTATTCATTTATTTAATGCTTTTTTTATTAGATTAATATTTATCGATTTTCCAGCAGATAAAGAGGAGTCATCTAATTTATCAATTAAATCAAATATAGCTTCGTAAGATCTGTCTATATTTTTTATAATATATTCTAATAGCTTGCTTTCTATTTTAACCTGTTTATCTGAAAAATTTTTACTTATAATGACTTTTATCAACTCATCTGTTGGCAAATTAATGGCAATATTTACAAAGCTACTAAATCGAGACTTTAAGTCATTTAATTTCAACTCAAAGGATTGAATCGGCTTCACTGAATTAACAATAATATATTGATTGGATAAATGAGACTGGTTTAAAATAGAATAAAACAGTTTTTCTTCAATATTGTTTTTATACTCATCTATGATCAAACATTCCTTAACTTTAATAGTTGAAAGATTATTATTATTTAAGTTTGATGCTTTTATAAAAAAAGAATTGAATTTTCTAGTAAAAATATTAGCTAAATGAGTTTTTCCACAACCAGAGGGGCCAAAAATATTTATAAATTTACTAGACCATTTAGGCCAACTTTCTATCAATTTGTATGCTTCAAAATTATTTTCCGAAACATAAAAATCTTCTTCAAAATAATTAGCTTTAAATGGAAATTTAAAAATTAATTGACTCATTTTAGTTAATCTTAGCCCTCCAAATATCATCAATAATTTTAATATTAATTTTATTCTCTATAAGCTTATTTCTTAACCTATTAACTTTTCCTTTGTACTTCAGTCTTACTTTTAAATATTCATTTGTCATTTCTAATACAGAGTAATTTTCGATTGAATCTATAGAATCGAGAGTATTACTGAGTTTTAAATAATCATTCATTTCTTCAACTTCCAAAAATAAATCTAAAAAAGCAGGTGTGTTAAAATCAATTAAATTTTGACCTTTCCATATCTGGTTAATTTCTTGTTTTATTGTCACAATAGCTTCTCTGTAAGTCCTTTCTTCATCGTCAGGATATATTTTTAGGTTAAAATTTTTGTCTATTTTTTTATTATCAATAGAAGTTTTAACATATGCTCTCAATTGATCTTCAGTAAAATAAACTAGTAAAAAAGCATAATTTCTAACATCTTTGATTGATGTCAAATTTATTGTCTCTATTAATTCTAAGTTTTTTTTATTTGCATTAATATATTGAAGATCTTCAACGTTTTCTAAAGCTAAGTTATAAGTAATTAATATATCTTTAGAACTTACTTCAACGTTTTGATTTTCAAGCCAATTATTATAAAAAAAGTTCTCAGAAAACATAAGCACCTCTTTGTTTTTGATAAGCACAGGAAGCAATGTTAAGAAAATATTTGAAACATCGGCATATGAAATTCCATTTTTAGCTAGAAAATTACTTATTTTTTTTTGATCAAATTTAACATTAATAGTTACAATGCTTTCTTTTTTATTATTTTTTTCATTTTTAACAATTTGATAGGCAAATACTAAATCTTCTATTGTCGTAATTTTAGTTTTATTTAGATTTACAGCGTCTTTTCTAAGGAGCGTTTTGTTAGTAAAAACTATAAATGCTTTTTGAAAAGCAGATTGAATTAATTTTTTTTTATCTAAATCAGTACTAATTCTTCCACTTACTTCAATATTATTAACATCATAAATTAAATTATTTGAAAAAACTGTTTGTGTTTTAACTAGAAAGACTATTATACAAAATGTAAAAAAAAGTTTATTCATTTAAAGTAATTATCATTTTATTCATGCAAAAAACAAAAAATACCTACAAAAAAAGCGGAGTTAACATTAATCTAGCTGAACGCTTTGTGGAACATATTGCAAAGATTTCAAAAAAAAATGTCCAAAAAAAGAGTAAATACTTAAATAAAGATAATATTGGGGCTTTTGGTTCAACTTTTGACATTAGTAAAATAAAGATTAAAGACCCATTGATTGTTTCAAGCACTGATGGTGTAGGAACTAAATTAGATTTAGCTAATCAATTTAATAAGTTTGATACAATTGGAATAGACCTAGTTGCTATGTGTGTAAATGACTTAATTGTTCAGGGCGCTAAACCTCTATTTTTTTTAGATTATATGGCTGTAGGAAAAATTAAATTTAATAAATTAAAAAAGATTTTAAATGGGATTGTAAAAGGTTGTGATATTTCTGATTGTAGTCTTATTGGTGGAGAGACAGCAGAAATGCCCGGTATTTATGATAAAGATAAATTTGATTTAGCGGGATTTTCTGTGGGCATAGTTTCTAAAAAAAAACTTCTCAATAAAAAAAATGTTCAGGATGGAGATATAATATTAGCAATACCATCAAGCGGTGTACACTCTAACGGCTATTCATTAGTAAGAACAATTTTAAAAAACAAAAAAATTACTAAAGAAATAAAAAAACAGCTGTTAACTCCTACAAAAATTTACACTAAAGAAGTTTTAGGTTTAGCTAAAAATAATTTACTTCATAGTGCAGCTCACATAACTGGAGGTGGATTAGTTGATAATTTAATTAGATCAGTACCTGACAATTTATGTTTAAACTTAGATCTTGCAAAAATTAAAATTAAAAAAATTTTTAAGTGGATAAAAAAAAATAATATTAGTGATCAAGAAATGCTTAAAACATTCAATTGTGGTGTGGGTTTTTGTTTAATTGTAAAAAAGAATAATTTAAACAAAATTAAAAAATATTTTTCTAAAGAATATATGCCTTATGAAATTGGTTTTATTTCAAAAAATAAAAAAAAATTAAATATTTATAATAAAATTAAATGGTAAGAGAAAAAGCTTGTGTTTTAATTTCTGGTTCAGGAACTAATTTAAAAGCGTTAATAAAAAGTTCTAGAGAATATAATTTTCCAATAAATATTAATTATATTATTAGCAATACTAAAAAAGCTAAAGGTATAAAATTTGCAAAATTGCACAATATTCCTCATCGTGTTTTAGATTTAAATAAAACTATTGATTTAGAATTTTTTTTTACAGATATAAAAAAAAAAAAAATTTCTATAATTTGTTTGGCTGGATATATGAAAATCTTAAATAAAAAATTTATTAATAGATTTAATAAGAAGATAATAAACATACACCCCTCTCTTTTACCTAAATATAAGGGACTAGATACTTTCCAAAGAGCTATAAAAAATAAAGAAAAATTAACAGGTTGTACAGTTCATTATGTAAATAATAAATTAGACTCTGGAAAAATAATTCTACAAAAAAGGATATATATTGAGCCTTATGATAACGAGCAAACTTTAAAGGCAAAAGTTCAAGCTAAAGAGTACAGAGCTTACTCCGAGTCAATTATTAACATTTTTAGATAAAATTAATTTTTAAAGAAAAAATCTATTTCAATTTTTGCATTCTCTACAGAGTCTGATCCGTGTACAGAATTTTTATCTATTGAGATTCCATAAAGTTTTCTAATAGTATTAGGTTCGGCATCTTTAGGGTTGGTCACACCCATAAGTTTTCTATTAAGGGCAACTGCGTCACTACCCTGCATTATCATAACAAATATAGGTCCAGATGATAAGTAAGTGCATAAATCATTATAAAATGGCTTAGCTTGGTGAACTCTATAAAATTCAGAAGCTTCCTCTTTAGAAATATGTATTTTTTTACTGTTTAAAATTTTTAAACCATTTCCAATAAAAATTTTTTTAATATCTTCAATAAGGTTTCTTTCTACTGCATCTGGCTTAATAATCGATAAAGTTTGTTCAATACTACTCATAATTTTCTTCAATTAGTTGATTTAGTAATCTTACCCCGAACCCAGTTGCCCCTCCTGTATTTAAGGCGCCACCATATTTTGAGAAAGCCATACCAGCAATATCTAGGTGGGCCCACGGAGTTTTATTTAAAATAAATCTTTGTAAAAATTGAGCTGCTGTTGTTGATCCTGCTCCACCAACATAATTTATATTTTGCATATCAGCATTTTTGGAATTCATAAGTTTGTCATAATTTTTATGAAGGGGCATCCTCCATAGTTTCTCTTCCACTTTTTCACCTGCATTTAAAATCTGTTTAGATAACTTATCGTCATTCGAAAAGAGTCCTGCATATTCAGATCCCAAAGAAACTATAATTGCACCTGTTAAGGTTGCTAAATCGACCATGAATTTTGGTTTAAATTTCTTTTCAGTGAAAGTTAATGCGTCGGCTAGAACTAGTCGACCTTCTGCATCTGTGTTTAATACTTCTATAGTTTTACCGCTGTAAGATTTAACAATATCTCCAGGTCTTTGAGCATCTCCACTTACCATATTTTCGACAAGCCCTACAACGCCGACAGCATTAATTTTTGCTTTTCTTAATGCTAAATTTTTCATTAAACCAACTACCGCTGCAGATCCTGCCATATCATATGTCATGTCCTCCATAAATTTTGCTGGTTTTAATGAGTAGCCACCTGTATCAAAAGTAACTCCTTTTCCAACAAATGCTAAAGGCTTAGACTTATTTTTTGCTCCATTCCATTCTATTGTTACAAGATAGGATCCTCTGATGCTTCCCATTCCTACACCAAGCAAAGCATTCATACCTAATTTCTTTAATTTTTTTTCATCATATATATTTACTTTTAAACCATCTTTTCTAAGAGAATTTAATCTTTTAGCATATTCATCTGGATGAAGAATGTTTCCTGGCTCAGAAACTAAGTCTCTTGCATAAAAAATTCCTTCTTCCAATGCTTTAAATTTTAATTGATTTAAACTTGAAGGTTTGTTTTTATTTCCCAAAACATTTATAGAAATAATTCTTGTTTCTTTTTTTGTTTTATATTTATTAAATTCATAAGATTTTAATTTTAGTCCATGAAGAAAATATCCTATAAAATTCTCATACTTGCCATTCATAGTGTCAGAATTTATAAAGTATTCGCTATTTTTTCCATAATTTATACGACCGTAAAATTCAGAACCTAAATTTTCTATATCAAATCTCTTCAGTTCTTTTTTAATAGAAATTAAAACTATTTTTTTCTTTGAATTAAGCTCATAAACAAACATATTTTTTTTTAAATCACTGGCTTTCAATAAATCATTTATGTAAGAAAACTCAGCGTTAGAGATGTATACTTTTAAACTGTTAATATTGAATTTTTCATCAGTAAAAAGGACAAGATTAGCTGTGGATTTGTTGATTGCTCTGTTTGAATAGTTAATTTTTATAGACATAAATATTTAAATGCACTCTCTAGGAGTCAAATGGTATATATGTATAAATTTATCAGTTTTCAATGTAAAAAATAGTTTTTATAGGTCAGCGCTGATTGAGTTTTGTTAAAAGTTGATTTAGATATACAACAAATTTTAATGCTTAAAAACAAAATTTATAAGTACTTTTTTGATGAGATTCTTAAAAACTTTATAACCATTTTATTAACTTTTACTGCTATCGCTTGGGTCGTAAGAGCCGTTAATTTTTTAGATTTAATGGTTGTGGATGGGTATAGTTCGGGACTTTATTTCAAATACTCTTTATTAAACATTACAAGTATCATGACACGATTTGTACCTTTGTCATTTCTAATATCTTTAACTATTTCTATTATAAAATTTGAAAGACAACAGGAACTAATGATACTTTGGACTACTGGATTAGCTAAGATTAAAGTGGCAAATATTTTTTTATTAGTCGGGTTAGTAGTTACAGTGTTGCAGCTCATTTTGTCTTTATATATTAATCCTTTATTATTAAATAAATCAAGATCACTTTTAAGTTCGGGAAAAACTCTTGAACTCTATACAATTTTAAAATCTAATGATTTTAGTGATACATTTAAAGGTGTAACTTTTTTTGTGGGTGAAAAAAATGACAATGAATTAAAAAATATTTTTATTAAAGATCAGCTAGGTGCATTAAAAACTATCGTTAATGAAGCGAGCGGTAAAAGGAATTCAGTTATTCTCGCGGAAAATGGATTTATATCTGAAAAAAAATTAGTTTTATTTAATGGTATGATTCAAACATTGAGTAATAAAAATGAGATAAAAAATATTTTATTTGAAAAAACTGAACTCAGCTTAACAAATGTAACTTCAAGAATAATTAAAAAACCAAAGATACAAGAAACTCCAAGCAGTTCATTATTATCTTGTATTTTTAATTTAAATTATAATTTAAGTTATAAAAATTGTTCCAATGATTATAAGAATGAAGCAATACAAAATTTTTCTAGACGATTAGGTTCTCCTTTATATATTCCTTTAATAACTATAATTACTTGTTTTTTATTAATATATAAAAAAGAAAAAACTTATATTTTCTTAAAAAAATACGCTCTCTTTATTTTGTCTTTCGTAATATTAGTTTTTGCCGAAATAGTTCTGAAATACATAAGTTTATCATTATTTTATGCTATTGCCTATTTTGTATTTCCTCTATCAACGCTTTTATTTTTTTACGTATATCTGTTTAATAAATTAAAAAAAGAGTAATTATAAAAATGAATAAAATTATTAATCAATATTTAATTTTTAAATTTACTAAAATATTTTTTATTTTTATTTTGATTTTTTTTTCCTTAGGAATACTATTAAACTTATTTGAAGAAATAGAATTTTTTAAAAAATTAAATTTATCCTTAGCATTGCCAATAATTTTATCGATGTCGTATGTCCCAACTTTAGTCCTAGACCTGTTACCATTTGTAATATTTTTATCGTCTATGTTTTATTTTTTGCACCTGAGATCCTCAAGAGATTTATTGTCAATGAAGATTTTTGGATATTCAAATATTAAAATAATTTTGATTTTATCTTTTTTTGCGTTTTTACTAGGGTTTTTATTCTTACTCGCTGTTAATCCTATCACCTCCTCACTTGTTAAATTTTACGAAACAGAGAAAGCGCAATATGCAAAAGACGTTGATCATTTAATCTCGATAAATAAAAATGGGGTATGGATAAAAGAAAATGATGAGTACGGTTATAAAATTATATCAGCAGAAAAATTAAATGAAGGATATTTAGAAAAAGTGTCTATTTACATATTTGATAAAGAAAAATTGGTCAAAAGAATAGAGTCTGAGTCTGCTCTAATTACTGGTAATAAGTGGCAAATGAAAAACTCCCATGTTTACAATATTTTAGAAAATAATAATAATTTTTTTGAAAATTATGAATTCGAAAGTATTAATACTGCTGAAAGGATCAATTCCTTGCTCAAAAATTTAAATACAATATCTTTTTTGAATTTGATCCTAAATTATAAAGAACTCAATGAAAAAGGATACTCTAAAAAAATATTAACAGAAAAATTAAATAAATTTTTATCACTACCAATTTTTTTATTTTTGATGGTAGTTTTGGCGGCAATATTTACAATTGGAAGCTTAAAAAAAAAACAAAATTTTTTTTACGTGTTAATTTCTATATTTACTTGTGTTGCTATTTATTATTTTAAAGATTTATCTTTTGCTTTAGGACAAACTGAAAAAATTAGCTTAGCTCTTTCTGTTTGGATACCGATAATAGTAATTAGTTTATTTTGTTCAATCGGAGTTATTCAAATTAATGAAAAATAGTTTTGTTTACTTTATAATTTCATTTTTTTTAAATTGTAATGCATTTTTAATTGCAGGAGAATTAGAAATAAATTCTAATAAAATAAACTATGATAATAATAACAAGACTACAATTTTTGAAGGTGACGTAACTTCGAGCGACCAAAAAGGTAATAAAATTTTTTCTGAATATGCCAAATATGATAAATTAAAGGACATTATTGAAACTAAAGGTGCTACGAAAATAATTACTTCAAATGGCTACGAAGTTTTAGGTAGTAATATTACATTAGATAATAAAAAAAATATAATTTACTCAAATTACAAAACAATTATTGTAGATAAAGATGGTAATAATATTTCCACTGATATGTTTAATTACTCAATTTTAACAAATATTTTTTTTTCAAAAGGAAATATTGAAATAAAAGATATAAATGAAAATAAATATAATTTTTCTGAAATCTACATTGATGAAAATAGTAAAAAAATTATAGGTTCAGATGTACGGGCTTTCTTAAATCAGCCTAACATTCTCGCAAATAGTGATAATGAACCTAGATTTTTTGCAAATACTATTTCAATATCTGAAGGAACAAGTAAAATGGAAAAAGGAATATTTACTTATTGTAAAAAAAAAAAGGGAGAAAAGTGCCCTCCCTGGACTCTTCAAGCAGAGAAAATTAAACATAATCTAGCTAACAAAACTATTTATTATGATAATGTTGTTTTAAAGATCTATGATTTTCCAATTTTTTATTCCCCTAAATTTTCACATCCAGACCCAACTGTTAAGCGTAGGTCAGGTTTTCTAGTACCTTCATTATCAAATAGCACTAATTTAGGATCAGGTTTTGTAACTCCTTACTTTTTTAATATTGCTGATGACAAAGATTTAACTTTAACACCGAAATTTTATCTTAGAGATAATCCACTACTCCTAGCTGAATACCGACAAGACTTTATGAATTCTTTTTTAATTGTAGATGCTGGTTATACCCAGGGCTATAAAAATAAAAACAATATTAAATCACCAGGTGGTCGTGCACATTTTTTCTCAAATTTTAATATAAATTTTATAAAGGAAGAAGAAAAAGAAAGTGGCCTTGAAATAAATTTAGAAAAAGTTTCGAATGATACTTATTTTAAAGTCTATGATATCAAAAGTTCATTGGTAGATAAATCTAAAACTATGCTAGAAAATAAAGTTGATATTACATATCAGAATAAAGATTTTTTCGTAGGTCTGGCTCCAAGTGCTTATGAGGATACTAACAAAATTGGTCACTTAAGGCATGAATATATTTTACCTCTAAATATAGAAAAAAATATTATAGCTAGCGAAAAATATGGCTTTTTAGACCTTGGTTCTAACTTAAGAGTAAGAAGCTATGAAACAAATAAACAAAGCAGTTTTTTTATAAATGATTTTAATTGGAAATCAAATAAATGGTTAAATTCGGTAGGAATAGAAAACTATTTCGAAGGTTTGGTTAAAAATGTAAATTATGAAGCACAAAATGCAGATAATTTAAAAAATAATAAAAAAATTTCAGAGGTAAATTCTGTCCTTGGATATTTTGCAACACTTGCTCTATATAAAGAAAATTTAATGACTAGAAGCTTTGAATCATTTACGCCAAGATTTCTCTTGAGGTATGCTCCTGGACATATGCGTAAAACTGAAGGAGGTAGACTTAATTACTCAAATATATTTAATTTAAATAAAGTTAATGAGCCTGATGTTTTGGAGCCTGGGTTAAGTACTTCTGTAGGCTTTGAATATAAAAGGAGTAATCTTGAAAATAACAATTTAGTTGGAGAAGAAAAACTTTCAATTTCAGTCGCACAAGTGATTAGTGAAAAAGAAAATATGGATATTCCAGCAAGTACATCCTTGGATCAGCAATTTTCTGATGTTGTAGGTGAAGCTAGATACAACCTTGATGATAAAGTAATTTTAAAATATAATTTTTCTATCGATCAAGGTTATAAGAATTTTAATTATAATGAGGTTGGGGCAGATTTTTCTTTTAATAAAGCAAAATTTAATATCGACTACTTACAGGAAAAAAAACATATAGGTAATCAAGAATATGTTCAGACGGGGTTTGACTTAAAACTCAACAACTCCACAGAATTAAATTTTAATACAAAAAGAAACCTTTTAACTAGTTCTGCTGAGTTCTATAATTTAAGTTATAATTATATCAACGATTGTTTAAAAGCTGGAATAGCTTATCGGAGAGAATTTTATACTGATAGAGATATAGAACCAACTAATTCGTTAATGTTCACTATATCAATTATTCCTTTTGCGGATATCAACACTCCTAATATGTCTAAATGAGAAAATCTAATTTAATAATTTTATTCTTTATTGTTTTACTCAACAATTTCATTTTTTCGAGTTCATACTCACAAATTTATAATTCAATCGTTGTAAAAGTTGGTAATTTTGCAGTCACAAATATAGATATACAAAACGAAATACTTACAAACTTAATCCTTAATAAAATAGAGGTTTCACAGGAAAATATAAACAAATATAAAAATTCCGCTATTAAAAATTTAATAAGTAAATCGATAAAAAAAAGTGAAATTGATAAATATCAAGTAAAAAAATATAATAGGAAAGATTTAGATAAATTTATTTTAAACGTCTCTAAAAATTTTAACACTAATCAAAGTGGGCTAAAAGAAATTTTTAAAAAAAACAACATTGACTATAAGGTTTTTTTAAAAAACTATAAAACTGAGCTGCTTTGGAATACTTTGATTTTTGAACTTTATCGAAATCAAACAAATGTTAATATTGTAGAAGTAGATGATGAAATTCAGAAAATAAAAGAAAATAAAAACGATGAAGAGATTAAAGAAATTAGAAATAATATATTAAATCGAAAAAAACAGGAAAAACTAGGTTTATTTTCTAGATCACATTTTTCAAATCTTGAAAATTCAATAGTTATAGAATTTAAATGAATCAACTAATAGCTATTATTGCTGGAGAACCCAATAGTATAAATTCAGAAATTATTGCTAAAGCATGGAAGAAAAAGAAAAAACTTAAAAATATTTTTGTTATTGGTAATTATTCTATTTTAAATAAACAAATGCTTAAGTTGGGCATCAAAATTCCTCTAGCTAAAATTAACAGTTTTCAAGAATTTAAAAAAATAGATAAACTTTTGGTTCTTGATGTGCCGTTAAAATTTAAATCTGAATTTAGAATCAACCCATCTGATGCCAAGATATACATCTTTAAATGTTTTGATGTTGCACACAATCTTGCGCTAAAAAAAAAGATCAAAGGTTTTATTAATGCACCAATTGATAAAAAGATTTTTAATGAAAAATATTTAGGGGTTACCGAATATCTTTCGGAAAAAAATATGTGCAAAAATAAAGAAGTTATGATGATACATAACAAAAAATTATCAGTAGTTCCTTTAACTACTCATATTGATATTAAAAATGTTGCTAACAAAATTACATTCAATTTAATTAAATCAAAAATAATTACACTCAATAAGTTTTATCTTAAAATATTTAATAAAAAACCCAAAATAGCTATTTTAGGTTTAAACCCACATAATAGTGAAAATAGAGATAACTCAATTGAAAATAAAATTATTAAGCCAGCATTAATGAAATTAAAAAAAATTAAAATAGATATTAAAGGGCCATTTCCTGCAGATACTGCTTTCAATAGAAAAAAAACAAATACATATGACGTAATAGTCGGAATGTACCACGACCAAGTACTTGCACCTTTCAAAGCTCTTTACGGTTATGATGCTATCAACATAACATTAGGGCTTAAATACTTAAGATTATCTCCAGACCATGGAACTGCCCAAGATATTATTGGATTAAATAAAGGAAGCCCAGAAAGCTTGGAAAGTGCAATTAATTTTTTAAATAGAATTAATGATTAAACCAAAAAAATCTTTAGGGCAAAATTTTTTAACAGATAATAATATATTAAAAAAAATTATAGGGTCGGCAGAACTAAATAATGATCATATAGTAGAAATTGGCCCAGGCACCGGGAACTTAACTCAGAAAATTATAGAAAAGGAACCTAAGAGTTTAGTGGTAATAGAGAAAGATCAAGGACTGACTTATGGTTTAAAAAGTAAATTTAAAAAAAATAATAATTTTAAAATTTATAATGAGGACATATTGAAGTTTGATTTAGAAAAAATAGTGAAAAAAAATTCAATTATAATTGGAAATCTGCCTTACAATATCTCCTCTCAAATACTCATAAAACTTCTTAAGTTTAAAAGTTGGTTACCAAAATATAAAAAATTAATACTCATGTTCCAAAAAGAAGTCGCAGATAAAATATTAGCTAAATATAATACTCAAAATTATGGAAGAATTTCTGTGATCACTTCTTCAAGATTAAAAATTATAGACTCCTTCAATGTATCACCAAATAGTTTTTATCCTATTCCAAAAGTAAGATCTAAAGTTCTAATTTTTGAACCATTTATTAATAAAAATTTTAAAATTAAAAATATTGAAAATTTGGAAAAAGTTTCTCATATTTTTTTTTCTAAAAAAAGAAAAATGGTAAATAAAGGGTTTAATGAATTATTTAATCAGCCTCTTAAAATAGCTAAAGAAATGAACTTAAATCTAAATCTACGGCCAAAAGAATTATCTGTAGATCAATATTTAAAAATTACTGAGTTGTTTGAAAAAAATTTTTAAATAGTCTTACTATTTTCGGGTAAAATTATCTTTTCTATTTGTGAAAAACAGTGCTCTAGATTGTCATTTATAATAACATGATCATAGTCTGACCAATGATGAATATCATCGTCATATACTTTTAATCTTTCAGTTATAACATCTAATTTATCTTGATTTCTTTGTATAAGTCTTTTTTCTAATTCTTTTTTGTTTGGCGGGAGTAAAAATATTTTAATTAAATTTAACTCTTTAAATTTAGATAATTGTTGTGTTCCCTGCCAATCAATATCAAACAAGATATTATTGTTTTTATTTAACAATTCATTCACAGACTCACGGGATGTCCCATAAAAATTGTCAAATATTTTTGCATATTCATAAAATTCGTTTTTAGAAATTTTTTTTTCAAACTCCTCGTGGCTTACAAAAAAATAGTCTACCCCTTCAACCTCATTTGATCTGGGTTTCCTTGTGGTATGCGAAACAGATATTTTAAAATTTTGATATTTTTGCTGAATTTTTTTTGTGATTGTAGTTTTTCCTGCTCCAGAAGGAGAGGATAAAACTAACATTATGCCACCATTGCTGGAAGTCATATCAAGTATTAACTAAAAAAATTTATGAGCTTGGTTTGTTTTCAATAAATTTAATAGCATCCCCAACTGTTAAGATTTTTTCTGCTTCACTATCTGAGATCTCAGAACCGAACTCTTCTTCGAATGCCATAACTAATTCGACAGTGTCTAAACTGTCTGCACCCAAATCATCAATAAAGCTTGCTTCGTTAGTTACTTTTTCTTCTTCGACACCAAGGTGATCTGCTACTATTTTTTTTACTTTTGCGCCTACATCTGACATTTAAATTCCTTTATTCAATTTTTGATAAAATTCGTTATTAAATCAATATTAATAATTGTCAAGCCATATACATGCCTCCGTTAACATGTATTGTTTCTCCTGTTATATAGTCTGACATTTCTGAACCTAAAAAAACTGCACAATGAGCAACATCTTCTCCTTTTCCAAGATCTCCTGAAGGTATTTTTGATATCAGTATTTTTTTAAATTCCTCATTAATACTATCTGTCATTTCAGTTCTTATAAATCCTGGAGATATACAATTTATATTTATATTTTTTCTTGCATATTCAATAGCTAAGCTTTTAGAAAAACCAATAATACCTGCTTTTGATGCCGCGTAATTAGCTTGCCCGAGATTACCAGTGTGAGCAACAATCGAGGTAATATTTATTATTTTTCCCTTTTTGTTTTTTAACATTTTTTTTATTGTATGTTTGCACATTAAAAAAGTTGAATTTAAATTAATATCAATAACTTTTTTCCAATTTTCATCAGATAGTCTTATTGAAAGATTGTCTAAAGTTATGCCAGCATTATTTATTAAAACATCAATCGTTCCTAACTCTGAGTGACAAGAATCTATAAACTTTTCTATTTCCGAATGCCGATCAAGTTTAAATGGTTTTACTTTTATTTCTTTAAATTCTTTTTGTAACTGGTTTAATTTATTTTCATTTGTACCGGTAGCTAAAATAATTGATCCTTGCTCGTAAAATTTTTTCACTAAGCTGTATCCAATACCTCCCGTTGCACCTGTGATTAATACTTTTTTATTTTTTATGTTCATTGTTAAAACTTTTAATATCATTTATTGAATTAATACTAAAGGATTTACTATTAGGAATAATTCTTTTTACCAAACCAGATAAAACTTTACCTGGCCCTATCTCTATAAAATCATAAATTTTTTTCTCACTCATAAAAGAAATTGTTTCTCTCCATCTAACTTTTGAATAAATTTGCTGAAATAAAAAATTTTTAATTTCAATAGGATTAATTGTTGGTAAAGCATTTACATTGCTAACTATCTCAAAGTCAGGTTTTTTAAAATTCACTTTGTTAATTCTTTCTTTCATTTTATCCGCAGCTGGATTCATTAAAGAACAGTGAAAAGGTGCACTAACTGGTAATAGAATACATTTTTTTTTATTTTGTTTTAAAAGATTCTTTAATTCTTCAATTGGTTCAGAATTACCACTTACAATAGTTTGGCCTTGCGCATTATCATTAGCAATTTCACATACACCATTTGATTTTATTTGATCGATATAATTATTGATTTCATTTATCTCAGAACCAAGAATAGCTAACATAGAACCTTTGCCTACTGGCACCGCTGCTTGCATAAACTTTCCTCTTTCAAAAAGTAAATGCAATGCATCTTGAAAATTTAACGAGTTAGCGCAAAGTAATGCGCTATACTCACCTAAAGAATGACCTGCAAAATATTTTACTTTTTCCATACTAAAATTAAATTCATTTTTTAAAATTAGAAAAATTGAATAACTTACAAGCATAATAGATGGCTGGGTATTTTGGGTAAGCTTAAGTTCACTATCGGGACCCTCAAGTATTATTTTAGAAATCTTAAAACCCAGGGTTTCATCTGCCTCTTTAAATAGCTTTTTAACTATAGAAAAATTATTGTAAAATTCGGATCCCATACCTACAATTTGAGAACCTTGACCTGGAAATAATATAGCTTTCATTTATATTAATGCTCTTTATATATCATTATTAGTATTGTATTGACGAATTTATAATAGTATAAAACCGTTCTTTAAAAATAAACAACTAATGACTGTATAATGAATTTCTACGAGCATACGTTAATAGCTAAACAAGACCTATCTGCACCTGATTTGAGCAGTTTAGAAAAAAAATACTCGGACATTATAGATAAAACAGATGGTAAAATTATTAAAGTCGAGAAATGGGGATTACTAAGTTTTGCTAAAAAAATTAAAACTTATAATAAGGGTTTTTACATTCATTATAAATTTGAAGCTGAGAGTAAGACTTTGGATGAAATAAAAAAAAGTAGCAATATAGACAATTCTCTTCTTAGGCATCTAACGGTTAAATATAAAAAACTCGACACAGAAACAGAGTATTTTAAAGAAAGCAATGAAAAGAAAAAATAAAAAATTTAATAAAAGACCACAGAATCCCTTAAACAAACTTAGTTTGTTTCAAAAGTCAGACTCAAGATTCTCAAAAAAGTGTCCCTTGTCTGGTAAAAACGCGCCAGTTATAGATTATAAAAATGTTAAATTATTAAAAAGATACATTTCAGATACTGATAAAATAATGCCATCTAGAATAACATCTGTTTCACAAAATAAGCAAAGAAAATTAACAACTGAAATTAAAAAAGCTAAAATTTTAGGATTAATCTAATAATGCAAATTATACTTTTAGAAAACATCTTAAAACTAGGAAAAATTGGAGACCAGGTCGAAGTAAAAAATGGTTTTGCAAGAAATTTTCTTTTAAGACAAGGTAAAGCTTTAAGAGCAAGCAAGGAAAACATTGAATTTGTAAGTAAAAAAAAAGGTGAATTAAATAAAAAAAACGACGAAATTAAAAATAAATTTAAAGAAATTGCCTCAAGAATTTTGAATAAGACTTTAAAATTTAACAAAGAATCAAAAGAGAATGGTGAGCTCTATGGCACAATAAAGCCTAGAGAAGTGTCTAATGCTTTTAAAACAATGCTAAATGTTGAAATTAATCCCTCTCAGATTGATCTCAGACAGGAAATTACGCAAATAGGTAAATATAAAATAAATATAAATCTTCATGCTGAAGTTGCTGTTTCTGTAAATTTACAAGTAGACAGAATAGAATCTATCTAAATAGATTTTAAATCACTTCCCTCCCTTTTTTCCACAGGTAGAAAAAAAAGTGTGTAACTTTTAAGTTTCTATTAATCTTTGTTCAATTATTATTCATTTTATGGAAAAAGCTAAATTAAGCCTTACCTCCTCGGAAGAGAGTAAGCTGCCTTCAAATATTGAGGCAGAGCAATCCCTTATTGGCTCGGTACTAGTAAACAATGATATAATTGACGAAATTTCAAACATCGTAACTGCTGGAAAATTTTTTGATCCTATTCACAGGAAGATTTATGAAAAAATAGAAAATTTAAATAATAAAGGAATGATAGCAAATCCTATAACTTTGAAAAATTATTTCGAAAATGAGTCTGGATTACATGAGGTAGGTGGGGTTGATTATTTAGTAAAACTAACAAGATTTTCATCTTCTATAAAACAAGCGATTGATTATGCCAAAATTATTCATGAAAATTATGTCAAAAGAGAATTAATATTTATTTCTGATGGAATTTCTGATCAAGCAAAAGATGATCAAATATTAAAGACTGGTGAAAATATAATTGAAGATGCTGAAAAGTCATTATTTGATTTGGCTGAAAGAGGAAATTTTTCACAAACTTTTTTAAAATTTAATCAAGCACTAGATCAAACTATTGAAATGGCAACCTTGGCAATGAAAAGTGATCAAGGGATTGTAGGTGTGCCAACAGGCTTAAATGATCTAGATGAAAAATTAGGTGGTCTACATAAATCTGACCTTGTAATTATAGCTGGAAGACCTTCTATGGGTAAAACAGCTTTAGCAACAAATATTGCGTATTACGCTGCAAAAAACATGCAAGAGAATAATGAAAAGGGTTCTGTTGCCTTTTTTTCTCTGGAAATGTCATCAGAACAATTATCTACTAGAATTTTATCTGAACAAGCTAGAATTTCTTCTAGTGAAATTAGAAGAGGAAAGGCATCTGAAGAAACTTTAAATCGATATATTGAAACATCAAGAAATCTTTATGATCTGCCTTTATATATAGATGAAACACCTGCTATAGCAATTTCGACTTTAAGCAATAGAGCCAGAAGAATTAAAAGATTGTTTGGATTAAAACTAATTGTCGTGGATTACATTCAGTTAATGAGAACTAACACAAATAGAATGGATGGAAGAGTTCAAGAAATTTCAGAAATTACCCAAGGTTTGAAAGCTCTTGCTAAAGAACTAAACGTTCCAGTGGTAGCATTATCCCAATTGTCACGGGCAGTTGAGCAAAGAGATGATAAAATTCCTCAATTATCAGATCTTAGAGAATCTGGTTCAATTGAACAGGATGCGGATGTTGTCGTGTTTGTTTATAGAGAACAATATTATTTAGAAAAAAAAGAACCAAAGCAAGGTTCGATAGAACATGCTGAATGGCAATCTAAAATGAGTGATATTCATGGCTTAGCTAGTCTTATCATAGGAAAACATCGACACGGCTCTACTGGTACGGTCCACGTGGAATTTGAAGGAATGTTTACAAAATTCAAAGATTTACCTAAAAATTAATACTTTAGTTATTTACAATTTAAGATATATCTCAACTAATTGATGTTTGCTAAAATTTATAAAACACTAATTATTGATTTTTCAAAAATTTCTATTGTAGTAATTTGTTCTATATTTGCTTTTTTACTCTATTTTTCAAAAGATTTTAAACTAGATGCGTCTTCGGACTCTCTTCTCCTTGAAAATGATAAAGATTTAAAATATTTACGAGAGGTTAGCGAAAGATACGGATCAAAAGATTATTTAGTTCTAACTTACACGCCAGTATCAAGTTTCACAGATGAAGAAACCATAATTAATCTTCAATTTCTCAAATCAAAAATTGAAAAACTCGACTGGGTTGATAGCGTTATAACTATAATAGATGTCCCTCTTTTAAAGAGCACTGATGAACCTTTAATGGAGAGGTTAAAAAATTATAAAACTTTATCCTATCCTGATATTAATAAGGAAAGGGGTTTTGAGGAGATAATCAATAGCCCAATTTATAGAGATTACGTCATAAGCTCTGACGGTAAAACATCTGGAATTGTAGTCTACTTAAAACAGGATAAAAAATTAAATGAGTTCATTAAGACTAAAAATAAATATTTTAATTTAGAGTTAGAGGGAAATTTAAGTAAATCTCAAAAAATAGAACGTGATATTTTTGATGAAGAATACAATTCATACAGAAATATTTATAACCAAAAAAATCATCAAAATATTAATGAAATAAGAGATGTTATAAAAAAATATAGTGTCAATGCAGAAATTTATTTAGGTGGCCTGCCAATGATTACGGATGATATGATGTCATTTATTCAGAAAGATATAGTGGTCTTTGGTATTGGAGTTTTTCTATTTATTGTAGCTACCTTGTGGCTAATATTTAAGAAAATTAAATTATTAATCATCCCCTTGCTTGGATGCGCATTCTCAGTTGGTGCAATGGTTGGTATATTAGGGTTGTTGGGATGGAAGGTAACAGTAATTTCATCAAACTTTATTGCTTTAATGTTAATACTTAATATGGCTATGAATATCCATATCACTGTAAGGTTTTTACAAATAAAAAAAGAATTTGAAAATTTAAATCTTAAAGAGTCAATTTATGAGGCCTGCAGTAAAATGTTTAGACCCATTCTTTATACTGTCTTAACTACAATATGCGCTTTTTTATCATTAATATTTAGTGGAATTAAACCAATTATTGATTTTGGCTGGATGATGACTTTGGGTCTGATTGTTTCAATTACAGTTACATTCACTCTCGTCCCTGCACTTCTTAATCTTCTTAGCAGCGAAGAAGATTCAATTATTCAAAATGATGAAAGGTCCAAAATTACGAATGCCCTAAGTAACTTTTCAAAAGGAAATACATCCTTAATATTTGGCGTTTCTTTGTTGGTAATATTTTTAAGTATTTTTGGAATTTCAAAACTAGAAGTAGAAAATAGTTTTATAAATTATTTTGATAAAAAAACAGAAATTTATAAAGGCATGAAAAAAATTGACGACCAATTAGGTGGTACAACACCTCTAGATATTATTCTAAAATTTCCAGAAAAAAAGGAGAAAAAAATAGAAAAAGACGATGAATTTTCAGAGTGGGAAGAAGATAGTAAAGATGGAACGGAAGACATATCTAAATATTGGTTTACAAGAAATAAAATTGATAAGATTCTAAAAGTTCATGATTATCTGGACTCTCTTCCAGAGATTGGAAAAGTTATTTCATTTGGTTCCATCATAAGAGTTGCCGAAGATTTGACTGGAAGTAAACTGGAGACTTTAGAAACAGGAGTGCTCTATAGTAAAATACCTCCAGAGATTAAAAAGGAAATCATATCGCCGTATATATCTGTGAAAGATAATGAGGCTAGAATTAGTGTTAGAATTAAAGATTCTTTAAAAGACCTAAGAAGAAATGATTTAATAAATAAGATTAATTCAGAATTAAAGTCAAAGGTAGGTTTGGCTGATGAAGAATTTAAGCTAGCTGGGGTGTTAATATTATTCAATAATTTACTTCAAAGTCTTTTTAAGTCTCAAATATTAACTTTAGGAATAGTAATGCTAGGAATTTCATTTATGTTTCTAATTTTATTCAGGAATTTGACCCTCTCTTTAATCGGGGTTGTTCCAAATTTTATGGCCGCTTTTTTTATATTAGGTATTATTGGTCTTCTAGGGATTCCATTGGATATGATGACAATAACTATAGCTGCAATCACTATTGGTATAGCTGTAGATAACAGCATCCATTATATATACCGATTTAAGGAAGAATTTGAAAAAATAAAGAATTACAACGAAACTGTAGACAGATGTCACAATACTGTTGGTGTTGCTATACTTAATACATCCATTACTATAGTTTTTGGTTTTTCTATTTTAGTTTTTTCTAATTTCATACCTACAATATATTTCGGAGTATTTACAGGCATTGCAATGTTGCTTGCTTTGATATCAGTTTTGACTCTTCTACCAAAACTTATACTAGTTTTAAAACCTTTCGGTAATGAATAGTTTTATAGACTTTTTAAAAAATGATGTTTTGTTCTTTGATATACTCTTTGTAATAATTATTTTTTACAATACATTTAAGTGTTTATCTCAAGGTTTCTCTTTGAGTTTTCTATCTTCACTTAAATGGATAGTGTCAACGATAGCTACAATAATTTTAGTGCCTAGATTACAGCCTTGGGTTAGTGATTATATTGAGTCAGAGTTTATAAATAATGTTGGTATAGGTGTTTTTGTTTTCGTTGTTGCATTATTTATTAGTATTATTTTAGGAAAATCCATTGGTAGAACTGTAAAATGGACCGGTCTTGGATCTGTAGATAAATCTTTTGGAATTCTTTTTGGTTTATTCAAAGGATACATAGTTACAGTTTGTTTGTTTTCTCTTTTTAATTGGTTTTATTCATATGAAAAATGGGGTATATCCACGGAAAGTGCTTTTTCTTTTAATGTTGTTAAAAAAGGAAGTGATTTACTTATTGATGAATTCCCAAATTATAAAGATTTAATAAATACAAAAGAAGAAATTGAAAAAATTTAGACTAGATAAACCAAGAGAAGAATGTGGTGTTTTTGGTGTTTCTGACCATAGTGATGCTTCTGCTTTAGTTGCTCTTGGTTTGCATGCTCTGCAACATCGTGGACAAGAGGGATGTGGTATAGTTTCTTATGATGGCAAAACTTTTCATTCTGAGAAAAGACAAGGTTTAATAGGAGACCATTTTACCGACCCAACAGTTATAAAAAAACTTCCAGGAACAGCGGCTATTGGGCACAATAGATATTCAACAACTGGAGAAGTTTCTTTGAGAAATATTCAACCTTTTTTTGCAGATCTTTATGGAGGAGGAGTAAGTTTAGCGCATAATGGGAATTTAACTAATGCTATCGAGCTCAGACAGAGTTTAGTTCAGGATGGTGCGATTTTTAGAACTACAAGTGACACTGAAACAATAGTTCAGTTAATTGCTAAATCTAAAAGAATAAAGATGATGGATAAAATTATTGACACTCTTTTTCAAATACAGGGAGGATATGCTTTAGTAATGATGACAAATAAAAAATTAATTGGATTAAGAGATCCTTTTGGTATTAGGCCTCTGGTTTTAGGAAAATTAAATAATTCATATATTTTTGCTTCTGAAACTTGTGCTTTAGATATTATAGGTGCAAAATTTATAAGGGATGTAGAAAATGGTGAAATAATAGTAATTGAAAATGGTAAAATAAATAGTATTAAACCATTTCCTTTAATAAAAGCGAGACCTTGTGCATTTGAATATATCTACTTTGCTAGACCAGATAGTTTACTTAACGGAGAATGTGCTTATGAATATCGAAAGAAAATGGGGGAAGAACTTGCTAAAGAAAGTGACTTAGAAGCTGACTTAGTAGTTCCTGTGCCAGATTCAGGTGTACCTGCTGCACTAGGTTATAGTCAATATACTAAAAAAAGTTTTGAATTAGGCTTAATTAGAAATCATTACGTGGGAAGGACTTTTATTGAACCAACACAAAATATAAGAAGCTTTGGTGTAAAATTAAAATTAAATGCAACACAAACTTTGGTTAAAAATAAATCTGTTATTTTAGTGGATGATTCTTTAGTTAGAGGTACAACATGTCATAAAATAGTTAAAATGCTCTACGATGCTGGGGCTAAAGAAGTACACGTAAGAATAGCTTGTCCTGAAATACTTTTTCCAGACTTTTATGGTGTTGACATGCCAACAAAAAAAGAATTACTCGCAAGTAATAAAACAAATCAAGAGATGTGTGATTATATAAAAGCTAAATCTTTAAAATTTTTGAGCTTAGCTGGACTATACAGAGCGTTAGGGCACAAAGAAAGAAATAAATTATATCCTCAATTTAGTGACCACTACTTCACAGGTGAATACCCTGTAAAACCTTCAGATTTATTAGGTAAAGGAAAAATTACTCAACTTTCTTTATTAAGTGGCAAGTCAAATAATTAGTTAAATTTCAATAATTTATTTTTAGTATCAACAAATAGCATTTTATCATCCAGGAAGAATATTTCGGAGCTAATACCGTTTTTACTTAATCTGTTTGACGATTTTAGATTACCATTTTTAGGATTAAATATTAATAGATATCCCTTTTTAGAATAAACATTAATCTCTCCATTTACTATTTTGAAGTCCACAACGTAGTTAAATTTATTTCTTATTTTTTTATTTTCAATATTTCTAATGATATTTTTTGACCAAACAACATCGCCATTAGAGTTATCTAAGCAAATCAAAAGATTATTTTTTAATAGGACATAAGTATTATTAAAAGTAATGATAGGCTTGAATACTGGTTGAGCAGAAAAGGCCCAATTTTTAGAAGCAGATAGAGAATCATAACTTAAAATAGAATTTTCAGTGGTTATAATTAAATTATTATCTTTAAGAACTAGGGGATAACTCAAGAACAGTTCTGTTTCACTTCCTTGTGAAGAATTCTTAAAATTTAGCACCCAATTAATTTTTTGGCTTAAATAATTGATCGAATATAGTTCACCACTAGTGTTTAAAAAAAATAAATTGCTATTGATCACATCTAGTACAAAATTATTTTCAAAATCAGACTTTAAAAAAGTTAAACTAGTTGCAAATTGCCAGTTTTGTTGACCTGTATCTGGATCCATTGAGTAAACAACATTATCTTGATTAGCTATAAATAACTGATTATTTTCAAATTTTAAATTCGATCTAAAAGGTATTCCATAATTTTTTGCCCAAATAATAGACATATTATCTAAATTAAGGCCATATAGATAACCAAGATTATCAGCAGCATATAAAATATTTTTGTTTACTATAAAATTAATTTTTTTATTAAAGTTTTTAAAACTTTTTTTGTAGAAATTATATTCAAATATTTTTTTATTTAAGCTTAGTGAGAAAATAAAAATTGTTCCTTTGTGATCGTGGGATATAAGATTGTTATTATAAAATACTATTTTACTACTTAAATTTTCCTTATTAGTAAAAAAACTCTTTAGTTTA